>Ga0247770_1000355_pt1 | contig 44726 bp, 43 predicted proteins | sample UWRJL136409B6_FD_179943 | JGI IMG/M metagenome (GOLD analysis project Ga0247770, IMG submission 179943) | Plant litter microbial communities from Arlington Agricultural Research Station in Wisconsin, United States - UWRJ-L136-409B-6 | ecosystem: Environmental > Terrestrial > Plant litter >... | reverse complement strand
TAGTTATCTGCAGCGTATTTATCTTGCTTCACAATCGGGCTCGCAAGGGCTAGGGCGAAGGCAGGACATAAGTTGGGGCAGATGCCCATAGTCTTGATGTTTATTTAGGCCGTAAAATAATATTCTTGTTGACATCTAACCGACTGGTTACAAGTTTTATCCCCCGGAACTCCGGCTCAGAAAAGTGCAACGACTGCGTAGAGTTCGGTGTCCGCGTAAAACACTCACCTTCGAAACATGGACCTAGCACAATGACCACCAAGGTTTAAGATCATACCTTCTCGGCAAAAAAGTGCAAGTTCACTGGGGTGATAGCGTCCTTCCCCTCCAAGACAGCCATGATGTTCCTCATGCTCAGCTCCTCGAACCCGATGTGTGTCTCCACAGTCCCGCCTGCATTGTGGCATGTCAACATCACCTTCCCCGGGTGCGTTCCCTCCAGGCCCGCCATGCGCACCAGTCGTGGATGTACCCTTGGCTCCTCGGCGTGTACGTCCAGAGCCGCAGAGCCAACCTGGCCGGACTCAAGGGCGTCTGCGAGCGCCTCCTCGTCTACGAGCGACCCACGGGCAATATTGACAAAGCGCGTGCCCGGCTTTAGAGTGCGCAGCGTCTCGGCCGTAATGAGGGGCTTGCCGTCTGTCGAGGCAGGTGTACAGAGGACGGCGCAATCGGAGACGGCCAGGAGGCTCTCCAGCGTATCGTGGAACGTGGCGCCAAGCTCTGCCTCAACAGCTGACGGCTTACGGATGACGTCGTAGTATGCGATCTTCATGCCGAAAGCAGCGTGGCCAAGCTTGGCGGCGATCTGTTGGCCGATGTTGCCAAACCCGATCAGGCCCAGAACATGTCCGCGAGGATTGTGGCTCACGGCGGTGGCCTGGGCGTGGCATGCTTGGAAAATCTTGCGCGCGTTTGCGTCGACGTCTGCGTCGGAGGAGCCGGTGGCGAGGGAGGGAAAAGTCGCGGCGCCGATGCACCAGGGAAGATGTCGGAAGGTGGATATAATCATGGCAACCGCAAAGTCGGCAACGGCCTCGGCGGCGGCGAGGCCAGAATTGCAGTAGATGATACCTAAAGCAGTCAGCCTGTGCTCAACTCAGGTGACCATAGACACCTTAGCTCACCCTTCTCGCCCAATAGCTTGGTGTCAGCCCAGTCGAACCCCGCGCCTGCGCTCGCGAAGACGCGCACAGAGTCCGGGAGGAGATCAATGAGCTCGGCATCCCACCGACCCATCTCGCCGCCCGTGCCCCAAAAGGGCCGGAAGATGGCGACGAAGTCCCCCCATTGGCGCTCCTTCAGGGCGCGTATGAACACGCTGCGCTCGCGCTCAGCAACCTCGGGGCGCACAACTTCGAACGCTTTGCTGAACTCTACGTATGTGGCCGGGTTGTACTTGATCGGGTCGCCGATGTGGAGGACGATCGGCCGCATCGGCGGTACCTTGGTCCCGCATGTTCTCAGGGTGATCGGTGTCGTCGTAGACTCGGGCGAGAGGCTGGGGATGGGCGGCGCAGGGGACGAGGATCGCGGTGTCGACGCGGGCACCGGGGTGCTAGGCGGATAGGGGGTGTTTGTTGGCTCTGCCATGTTTCCTCAGCGCGCGTGAAAGGAGAACTCTAGAACTGCGACAAGTGAGCCAGTGAACAGCGCAGAGCAGAGCGCAACGTCAACGTGCGACGGGGTTATATTCGTACCTTGGGACTTGGATGCCGGGGCTTGCGCGCAAGGGGTTCGAGATGCGATACCGGCACGGCTATGCAAGAATCCTGGCTAGCTTTGCCGCGATAAGCTGCGGCGGATGTTGGAGGGACATATCCGACGAGACCTCCCGGTGCGGATGCCAGCCTTGATATATGGGCTATGGGCAATCGGCCCACGATCTATCGGGAACCATGGGAGCGGCGAGAGTGGGGGGAAGCGACGAGCTAGCAGAAACCTGGCGGTGAAACCAGACGACGGGAGCTCTTGCAACTGGCAGTTGGTAAAGCGGGAGTCCAGGAATTTGGAGGAATGAACGAGCCGTCTGATGATCAGGTGCTCCCGCTGAGAAATGCGGGGGCCTTTCAGAGCTGGAGCTGGAGCTCACGTGGGAAGCCCCCACTGAAACGGAATTGGAGGGGCAGCCTGTGCAGCCCCACCTCAATGACCGCGATTTGCGCATCGGGCCGTCACACCCACCCTGCTCCAGGCAAACAGAAGCTCCGAAGTGCAGTAAGAAGAAGATGATCTCGTCGGTTCTGTCGCCAGCATTTTCCGGACTTGGCAAGTCCTCACGTAGAGGTCGATGGCGACAAAATAATGCGATGCTCGGGGCTTCGGTGCCGGGTGGATATCTGGGCGCGCCCAGCTGCTCCACACCCGCGCTTCGCAATCGCAATTGCAAACGAGTTCGTCCGGCCTTCATCTCAGCATCCATTTTCTATCTTACAATGAGCGGCGCGATGCCAATACACTGTCAACCCGATTCCCAACTCAGAGATTCTTCTTCTCCTTGTCCTCCTCCTCCTGCTCCCTCAGCAGCTTGGCGCAATACAGCGACCCAAGCGTGAAGAAGACGTTACCCGCAAAATCCAACCACAGGAAGTTTGTCAGCATGCCTTTGCCCGGCCCGAAGCCCATGTACAAGTTCCATCCGATATATGGCAACATCGCGGCCGCAAAGGCATTGAAGCTGAAGGGCGTCATGGTTGATGTGCCGACCACCAGACCGCAGGTCATGGCCTGTGCGCCCCAGCACCGAACGAACATGGAGGTCGTCACATTGCAGAGGGCGAGGTAGGGCGCCGTGAAGCCGAGCGACAGGACTGATGACGGGTGGAACACGCACCTTGGGCCTGTTAGAGTCTGCGACAAACATTCGGGATTGAAAAACTCACCAGGCGCCGAGGGTTGTGTAGGCGGTGCCGATGGCCGTCTGCATTCGGCGGACCGTTTCGAGTCGCTGAGGGGTCGTCATGTCGGATTGATGTGCCAATTTTCTCGTGTCAATATTCTACGGGAGATGATGCTGTGATGGGAGTTCGACGCCGTCGTCTCTTCGGCTTTTATCAATGTCGCCCTTGCATCGCGCTCTTGTGGGACGGAAGCCAATGCCAAGCGGTGGTGGCTGAGCGGACTTCTCATGCGGGACAAACCGGAGCAGGCTCAGACCGCATCGCCGGATGACTGCCATTGGACCCTCTTTGTCAATTTTCGTTTCTCTCGGGGAAAATCGTTCATTTTTACGGCGAGTCCGCCCCTGCAATTATCCTAACATGGCATGTTGTGCGATGCTGTCGCCCAACATCAATAAACATTTCAACATAGAGTATTTCTCATAAGCCACAAGTCGTTTCTAATGATTTGCAAGCAATATCGTCATCTTCTTGACAATATAGCTCAGTGCAGGAAATGAGCGACGAATTTCTCTGAAGCAGATCAACGGAGACCAAAAAACACAAACTCCATCCCCTCGCTCACTCCCCCTTCCCAGTCTTCACCACAGTCCCAGTCTTCGCCCCGATGCCCACAACGACATAAAGCCGCATCACCGTATACGCAACCGGCGCCAAGATGTTGAACCAATCCCAAGCTGTCGACGCACTCAAAAATACAGCCCAGCCACCCACCGCCTCAGCCATAGCCTGGTAAAAGAAGACGTCGCAGACCAGAAACCCCACGCATACGCGCTGCCACAGACGCAGATCATCGAATGAACCCATGACGAAAGCCTCAGTGAAGGCAAAGAAGGCCCACATGCCGGAAAGCTGTGTGTAAAGCGTCTTAGTCTCGGGCGCGTAGGCGATCGTGCCGCGCGAGAAGTGGTCGCTCATCAGTACATCTGGCTTCGCGATGCCGAGGTAGATGCCGTAGAGGGTGGAGATGGGCTCGAGGATGGTGAGGGTGATGCGTATGGGGGCGGGGATGGAGGTGGAAGCTTTGACCGTTTGAGACATTGTTGAGGTTTTTTGATGCGCGCCGTCCCTTGTTCACAACTTGCTCGCAAGATGGTAAATCCAGTAAGTATTATCCTCACTTGTTCCACTTGTCCCTGAGATGCTGATGTAGTGTTGACGGAGATGTGTGATATTGAGTTGGGTGTCCAATGGCAGTGATTACTGCTTGGGCAGCCTATGTAAACTCATAAGCATTTAAGGTAAGGATGAGACATATTTATACCTAAAATCTACAGGGTTTTCCCTGCACTACTGACTAAGCGCCTTCGGTTTTCCCAGTTAAGTAGCAAAAACAGCCCGAGAACTGTTTCATCAAGAGGGTGTGCCAAGCTAAGCTGTATTCCGACCCCAATCTCATCATCTCTAACTGCTTCCAGGTTTCACCACACACCTTCACGCTGTTGTTTGGGCTGACTAAGGTCTGCCTTCCCCGCCGCTCATGCAGTCAAGGCCTACAGAGACAGTCAGGCGGGTCCAATCATGAATTCCGAGGCGACTGCAGCACCAACTCTAGCTCCTTCGACCCTGCAAAGACGAATGGGGTCTGATATCTGGACAACGAGAGATTGCCCAAAATACCGGTATATCAATAGAAGTGGTTGCCACGACCGCAGCCTCCTTTAGTTGTCGAGAACTACCTAGTCAAAGCAAATCTATCGTCTGATGAAAGCTTCTTCAAACCTGAACATAGGGAAACAATTTTAGAAAACAAATGCCATTTTGCACTCAAGTGCCACAGCATATTTGTGTAAAAGTCACAACCTCTAAGAAACATTATTGGCATCAATCACAGATGGTCCATTGCATAGAATTTTGCGCTGTCCCCTGCCCTCAGGCTACCGCCGCTGCCCAACTGCCCAGGTTAGCCCAGGTACCGCATGCATCCGTGCTGGGGGTCTGTCACAAGGTCAGGAAACGCGTCAACGCCTAGATGATTCCTGTTAAAGCCGCTCTTGGGGTTTGTGGTTTGCTTGACAACATTCCAGCGGCTTAAGGAATGTGGCGCGGAGATTGACCTAACATGGTATGGTATTTTGCTAGCAAGGAGCTGAGCTGTTTTGACGTTGTAATGAGCCTTTGTTGCAGCGATCATACCAATCACATCCTGCAGCGCGCAAAAAGGGGGCCCTATCCCTAAAGCGGTTAGAAAACTCCATCTATTGGATCCGTTTGTTCCAGTAGGTAGTCGCGACTGAGTATGCCAGGCAGTCAGGCAGCCTGCACGCGTTTGCTCTCCAAACTTGCAACATCCAACAACTTTCGCTCAATTCGCCTCGTCCAACAACTCTCTTGCTCCCGTCAAGATGAGCGACCAAACTCTTGAGGGGACGGTCAAGGAACTCCACAAGGACCTTGTCCGCAAGTACAAACGACACCATCACACCGTTGGCCGGTACTGGCGATCATTCGGCATTGGCCAGAGAATAAAATACATGAAGGCTGGCGCTAGGAATGGCGAGGTGCTAAAACATCCCATGGGTATCTCGATGGGAAATGTTTGCAAGTTCATCCCCGAGTGGAACCTGCGCGACATCACGAAACCAAGGTCCGACGCTCTTCTCGACTTGCTTGATCACCGGACCTCCAAAGACCTCTGTGATCAGTATTTCTCTGGGGTAAACGATGGGCCTGGGGACAGAGAACTCATCGGCGAAATGATGCATACCAGAAACCTCAGACTCGCTTAGCCACCCCGAAAGAACAGCTATACCATGTTCATTGACGGCAAGAACTATGGAAAGTCTGTCCAGGTAAAGCCAGCCCACCAAGACGAAGTTTTTGCCGGCTTCGCTACGGCGATCAACGCTGGACTCTTCATTCCCTACGAGATCGGTCAGCTGGTGCTTCTCCGGCAGCAGTATCTGTTACAGATTCTCAATGTCATCATCGAGGACATCCTAGAGGAGGGTTCAAAAACCAGGAACCAGAAGGAGCCTCCCAAGTCAGATGACCCAACATCGCTTGCAGATGCGGTTTCCAGTCTTTCCGTCGCGCCCAAGCCGACCAAGGTTCCCCTCTCGGATCTGGCCGCCATCGCCTCCGACCAGAGAGCGGCTCACGAAGAGTACCTGGGTCTGCTTTCCAGCCATCCGGTCGTTCTGGCTCACGATGTCAACTTTACCTTTTTCAGCCGGCCAGAGCTTGTTCCCGACGAAAAGGGTCGCATTCTTCCCGCGCATACCGACAAGTACATCAGCGGCGCGGTCCTCGACTCACTTCACAACGCGGTTAGAACCGCAGCCATCTGGAACTACCTCGGACGCCTGCTGGAACTTCTCGCGTCTGGCCCAGACAAAGTTTTCCGGCCCATCATTCTTCAGGAGGTATCAAACGCCTGCCACCTGGAATATAACCGAGCACAAGCAGCTTTTAAGCGCCAAGTTCAGACCGGCACGGGTGGAAAGTGGTTTAAGCGTGTATCTAATGTGAGCGACAAAGCTGGTAACGCTCTTGTCACTATGAAGGGCAATCCTGAGGAACTCACCAGGTCGGACCCTCAGCTCCACTACATGCTACGTCTCTGCCACCTAGACACCACTCCCCCGAAGGCTGTTAGCTGGATTAAAAAGCTAAGCGACTTGCACGAGGCCCACCCCTCGGAGTGCGAGAAGCTGGTGGAGAGAGAGGCGCAGGTTCTCTTCGATTTGGTAGTCATCATCGGGTTCATCCATGATCTGTCCCCCGCCATTTCCATGCCCGGATTCTCCCGTAAGAAAGGACAGATGTTCGTTTCTAGGACTCAAGACTTGAACACCGAGCTGAACCTGCTGAAGAACGACGTTGATCTGCTGGATTATGCTGCCCCTATCGACAACCTCCTAGAACCAGGCATGGCTTAGGGCGCGCTAGATACCCTCGATCAGTTCATCGTCGAGAAGTCCGGCACCAAGATGGGATTCCTTTATGAAAACCTGATCGAAGATTGCTTGGCCGACTTACAGGCATAATATTAGCAGATGAAGGCCAAGGTAGAAAATTCTAAGTACACGGCCCCTCCCGTGTTATCCATTCCAGAGAAGTAAGATGAGCGCGTCGAGTAGCGTAAGGAAAAAGAGAAGACTCACCCGTCGCATTCGTCTATCTACGAGATTGCAACTCGGAGTACGCGACCTAAGGAGCCGGATAACCTGCCTGTAATGGTCTTCAACGTGAGCTCGACTGCTGCGCAGGTCTTTTCGACGCTCTTCGACAAGGCTCTTTCCCGCGGTTCGGTGAGTTGGGTGTCGTTCGGAGCGGCAATGGCGGAGCTGGGGTTCTCGGTCCTGCCCAAGTTTGGCTCGGTCTACACGTTCTTCCCGCCGAGCAACATGGCTGTGCAGAAGCCGCTTACACTGCATCGGCCCCACAAATCCCACATTGAGGGTAACTTGATTCCTATTTTCGCACAGCGGCTGAAGCGAACATATGGTTGGGGCGAGGAGACGTTTGTGGTAGCTTGAGTGGGCCCGCGAAGTGATCGGGTGACTGGACCGATTTACTGGTTTCGCGGTTCCAGAGTGTCGGAGCCGAAGGGGTGGAGGATACCCAGCGGTTGGTCACAGGCACCTGCGCGGATGGTATTGGTGTTGCTGTAGACTCCACGCGTCTTATGGCGGCACTTAATTGACGAGGTTCTATTTGGCACAAATCCGAAGCTGATCTTTAGCACTGTATTGATGTCGGTCGCGTGTGTTTCAATCTCGGTTTCCAGGTTGGTGCGCTGGCACCTCAGGAGCGGTGTAAAAAAGCAAGTCTTGGCAGGGGGCCTAGCCGCAAGCGCCTAGCGCGATGCGATGCATAATGCTCAGGACGAGGAGCCAATGATCGCGACCCCTTTTAGCCGGCATAGGCATCAGTTGGCACTGGGTGGCGCTGCTCAAAATCTGGACACAAGCCGTCTGTGTCTGCGATCGATCAGTTTCGATATCTTTCACTTTGTCTTCAGCACCGGATGTTGTTCCTTTGAAGTTACTGACTAGACACCACCCCCTGATTCGTCTAGGCCTCTTTCATATCTCATTTATACGGGGTCAACACATTCGCTGTTACACTGGAATTGTTTGCATTTTGTGACCATGCGACTCATCAACACAGAAACGCTCAAGCTCGAGCAGTTCCTCGAGACGCCCCAGCCATACGCGACTCTCTCGCACACCTGGGGCGCTGATGAAGTGACATTTGAAGATTTCATGAACACTAGTCTACGGGAAAGAAAGGCTGGCTACAAGAAGGTCGCGCTCACTTGTGCTCAAGCCAGAAAGGAGGGGCTGAAGTACGCCTGGGTCGATACCTGCTGCATTGACAAGTCGAATCACAGCGAGCTGGTCGAGGCCATCACCTCCATGTTCAGGTGGTATCAAAAATCGGCCATATGTTACGCCTATCTCACCGACGTTCCTGAGGACGACAACCTCAAGGCAAAAGGGTCCAAATTCTCGAAGAGCCGATGGTTTACCAGGGGCTGGACCCTCCAGGAGTTGATCGCCCCAACGAAAGTTGTTTTCTACGGTGCTAAATGGGGTCACCTGGGAGATAAAATTTCTTTGGGGGCACAGTTGTTCGAAATCACCAAAATCCAACCAGGTATTCTGAGGGGTGGAAAACTGAGCGACATCAGCGTGGCAGAGCGTATGAGCTGGGCATCTCGCCGGCAAACCACCCGCGAGGAAGATCTCGCCTACTGCCTCATGGGTGTTTTCGACGTCAACATGCCTATGATGTACGGCGAAGGCCCGAAAGCGTTCGTCCGTCTCCAGGAGTACATCATGCAGGATTCCGACGACCACTCCCTCTTCGCCTGGCGCGCGTCAGCCCAATCGGCAAAACAATCACCCTATCGCGGCTTGCTTGCTGACTCGCCGGCCGAGTTTGCAGGATGTGCGGGAATACAGCCGTTCCGCAACATTGTCATTGGTCATGCGATCCAAAACATCACCAATCGAGGGTTCCCACTCACCACCAACTACGAGGTTCTAGAGCAGACGCCACTGCACAAAATTCGGGCAGGCCTCAACTGCCGATGGGGAAATGACTTCAACTCCGTCGTCGGCATCGACCTCGTCGGACAAGGGGGCGACCGATTCATGCGCTCTAGCCCAGACCAGCTCTTCAAATGCCCGTCGTATTACGAGACAAATGGGACGTCATTCGTCGTCAAGTCAGGCCATGCTTCCAACCTGAACCTTCATCCAGGGCCGCTGAACCTCATGTACGGGTTCTATTTTGCCCAACTCCCCCAGGGGATGGCGGTGGGGGCCGTCTTCCCCAGGGATGCCAAGTTCGCGGCCAAGGAGCGCATTTTGGAGCTCGGGCCGTGGAAGTCGGACAAGGCAGTCGTGCAGTTGGTCTGGAACAACCCCACAGGCGCGCAGGCAGACGCATGCCTGCTTCTCTTTCTTTGGGTAGAGCCAGTGCAGACTGAGCGCAGGACAACATACCGTCACTTCTTTGAAGTTGCTGTGTGTCGGAAGAGCAGGACAGCTGAGGCGATTATGAAGGCACGGAAGCCAAGCCGGCGGGCCGAGGAGAGAGTCGCCAGTTTCGAATCGGTCATTCCCGGGATTCCACCAGTTGCGGTCAATATCAAGCCTAACCGAGTTCAAGGGTTTGACATGTTTGTGGTGGAGGCTAGGAATGGGCCTGGAAGTACCGTTGTTTCTCTCAGGCCTCAGAGCTCGGCAAGTGCTGGTGGGGGCCGACAGGGCAAACAGGTGGCTGGGCGAGGTAAAATGCAAGGGATGCTCGGGCGAATGGGGAGAGCTATGTCTTGGAATAGGGTGAAGTGTTGAACTGTTGTTGGATATGAATTTTGGACATAATGTTGTCATGAGAAATCGTTCAAAAACAGGCAATGTAATGCTGTGGTATTATATGGGAACAAGACTGTATGTTATGCAAGAGAACCAAGTGTCTGTGGTTTCACGGCTTGATGCAAGTAACCTTCAAGAATTGACACTCGCCGTGGCAAGACTGTGGTTATTAGCATGCTAGAATGGCAGTCTAGATACGATCGGCTAAATTGCGGATTTAAATAAAAGAAAAATAACGTAGACAGAACGGTATCATGGCTGTAAATTACAAAGAGACTGGTTGGGAAATTCCGCACTCTGAATACAACTCAGGAAGCTCGGTGTAGGCATGCACCGGCATACCGTACTTCTCATCCTGTGGCCTCAGCGGTGGGGGCGACGGGGAGGGAGGGCTTCCCATTGACTTTGGCGTGTAGTAGTCATGGACTAGTGTTCTTGAATATGATCTTTGGACCGGCTTTGTTGCTTCAGGTGTAAGGTATTCGGAGATGGTCGACAATGGGGACAGTGACTGTGCTTGTAATGGCTGCTGGTGAAACCCTGAGCGCAATGACGGTCGAGTGGAAACTGGAGTAGTAGCGGTGCTAGAACCGCAGACAGTATTGGAAGATTCCAGCATCATAGAGAGGCGGCTTTTGTTGAAACTCCGTGGTGGACCCTCGTCCAAGTCGCTTCTCCATCATCTCGCTCGTCACGTTTGCTGGCGATGTGAGAATCATCCCCACCCATGAGATTGGCCCGGAAGCGGTTAAAGTCTGATGTGAAGCGTTTAACTTCTTGGAAATGACAAGCGCGTAGCTGAGGCGGGCGCTTCTGTGCGGCAGCTTCCCTGCGAGCGAGAGTAGAGGCCACCACAAACGCATTGCGAACCTGCCGGCCATTACATGGGGATGTGTCTCTTGACGTGGTATGCCGGTGGAAATGGTCAGACGCAAAGCGGAGAATGTCCGAGTCAACAACATGGAGCCGCGCCGATTCACTTGGTTCAATGCGCTGGCTGGCTGCGAAGCGCTGCTCTTCCACCTCCTTGAGCTTTTCGATGTTCATTTTGAAGATCTCCCGAAGGTCGTGCTCTGAAAACCGCTTGTAATGCAAGGTGACGTGGATCCTGGAGTTGATCGCAGGATCCAGCTTTCCCATCCTGTTCGTTGTTAAGAAGAGAATTCCTTTGTAGTACTCCATGATTCGTAGGAACACTAGACGCACTGAGCTCTTGATCATGGGGATAGGGGAGAACTCAGAAGCAACTCACCAGAGACGATGCCGTTGCGTTTGAGATCGGCAGCACTCCTTGCTGTGAGGAAGATGTCTGCTTCGTCGAGCAGAAGGATGCAATCCCACAGATGGGCCAGATGCAAGATATCGTTGAGGGACCCTTCGACCATTGAGGCACAACACCCAAGTCACCGCAGCTGATTGAAAACAACGGCTTCCCGTATTTTTGGGCCACGCAATGGATTCCTCTCTAATTTCCTTCAGACTTGGCCTCCGTCCCAGGCCAACATCTGCTCAGCCCTGTCGGAGGTTCTGCACCTACGGAATTCGTGCGCTGAGTGGGAATGGCTGCCATGTCTCTTCACTAACTGAAGCTTGCCCAGCGGCAGCATGGAAATGGATGTTTCCGCGCTCAATTCCGCGATAACCGCCGCACTGGAAGCGAGATGGGCTCCCAAGAAAGCTGCGTTCTCTTTTCCCAATTCTCCCCACAGGATGACCCGCCGCATCGGTAAGTCTTGTTGTTATTCCATCGAAGGCAGTACCCTAACAGTGTGTGTGTTTAGGGAGCTCCAAGTTGTGCTTGACAACGCCCATTTCGGCGAAGAAAGAGTTCCGCAGTGTTCGTGGGACGACGTCTTGAAGTCCTTCAGCGATGCCGAAGTTGCGTGCAGTAATAAGGGCACCAAGGGCGTCTTGAGGTAAGTAGCAAGAAGCAGAAACGTCGTCAGCATCCTGTCAAGGGATATTTTCGGCTGTTCAAATCGCTCCCCGGAGAAGAAGCTCGCGTGATCGACGCGTCGTTAGACTCCATAAAACGTGCATCCAAGGCGGTAGACGTCCGCATCGACATCATCCAAGACCGGTCCTCAGCCGAGACACACCAGGCGGTTATTGCCAACTCGCGCTACCTACAGGAGATACAAAGCACTCTCGGGGAAATCCAGGCCAATACAGGCGTTGTACGTATTGGCATGGAATTGGTGCTTGAGAGAGAAGCAAGCAGAGAAGCCATTGCAGACGCCGTTTAGAGGGCATTCATAGATGCTATGCAGCTCGTGTGGGCGCCTCTTTTTGAGGAAGTGTCCCGCGTCAGTGATTCATACCGTGTGCTTGCCGGAAACAATCCAACGTCGGCGCTCGCTCGCGCCACCTACAGCTTCGGTATTCAGAGCACGATCTGTGACTCACGCCCTATGCTGGCCCTTTGACGCCAGACGAAAGCGGACGGGCCATTTCGGGACCAATTCTAGCTACGCCGGTGCCTATCGACAGATGGAAGTCAATGACACCACCTGAGCTAGAAGGCACGGCCCCTCAGCTATTCAAAGAACCGTCCAGCCCCGCGGCTGAGCTGGACGGCCTTTCCTACGACAGCATGATAAAAGCGTTGGTAATACCGACGTCTCCATCCTCCTTCGTCGATCTGAAGTGGGTGCTGAGGCAGGGCGCTAACCTCGAAGACGACGCTTTAGATAGAGCAAGATGGCTGACCGCAACTGAGTATTTCGTAGCTTGGGCTATATCTCTCCTAGAGCTGGGAATATGTATACTTGATGCTTTGTTCTTGTTATTTACTTCGTAGTTGATGATCTTCTGTTAACAATATATCATGATAATGAACATTCCAGCTAGACCTGCTCAATCAATCGGAACGTCCCCAAGCCAGGTGCCAGTACTAAGACATACGACTGTCCAACCGGCGAGAGCATCAGTGCACCCAAGCCAAATTCTTTATACCTCTGCCTCAACAAATTAGAAAAACATCATGGTGGTTTTCTTTTGGAGTAAGCTTGAGCGTGAAAGGGTTGGTTCAATGCGTGTGGCATCAAACAGGCTTGTTTCATCTCGTTGCATTTCTTTATTTGGAGCCAATGGGTCCACGTAGTTCTAGCTCATCGTCTAGATGTGTGCGCCTACAATCGAGCTAATGGCCCTAGAATGAGGGGTTAAAGTGGTATACATACTTAACTATCTCATTTGAAGATTCTTCTTGAATAGATGGAAGGGGTTTTGGAGGACGTGGCTTATTATTGGTGTTTGTAGGTCTTAGCACTGGCTGCCTATAGCTGGAGACGAGGCTGAATAATAGCAACAACATGCTACATTCTGCTTGGATTAACAAGCTGGCTGGCTGCATTGGGTTACGTCTTGTACTTTGCATCCTCGTGCTTAAAGCTGTAGACACAGTGTGACCGGGGCAGCAGTCTACCTACCTTGCCTTCTTCAGAAACAGTCGACAAAATGTGTTTTAACGTTCTATTGGTCACTACCTTTATACCATGACAGTCATGACCCAATCGCGATCCTCAGACCGTACCCTACACCTGGGACTACCAGACTCCAGATGAGAATGAAAAGCGTCTTACCAGTAGTAGTGCGACCCAAAGCCATTGCCCAGACCATGCCGACAGACCCAAACGACAGAATGAGACCAAGAATCATTACTGCAAATCCAAACCAGCCGTTGATTTCCCGGGACCCGCTGATAATGTTAATCACCACGGCGGCAAGCGTGATGCCAGCGTACCATCGCAAAAACCTGCGGTTTTTGCCCTGTCGGTACCATGCTTTGAAGGCGCGCCACAGCCCTAGCCCGGGGTCCGCCAAGTGTTCCTCGAATTGAACCGATCCGCCCCGTAATTGTTTCCGGATTTCCGTCTTTAGCTGCCGGTCTGTGAGCCGTTCTGGGTCGATTCCTCGGCGATCGAGATCCTTTCTGATGGTTTCGCCGAGGTGTATTAGTGCCCTCCAGCCACGAGGTATTTCGGGGGCGCCTTTGAGGGGGAATTGGACCTGGGACTTGATCCACATGATGTAGAGGCCGACGGTCCAGATGAGGTAAAGTATTGCGTTCAAGAAAATTTGTATGTAGGAGAAGCCCCATGAGTACTTCTGGATGGTGCACGAGCCGTCGAGCGTCTCTGGGCAGTCTTCCGTGTCAGGTCGACATGTGCCCTGGCGCAGGAGGTACTCGAGCGGGTATGTGCGGTTCTGCATATCTTGGTACATTCTATGTTGGGAGTCTGAGAATGGCTCGTGTCCTGTCCTGGGATCGATCCATTCCCTCCCCCAGCAGTTATTTGGAAGAGTGGTGTTTTCCGCCAGGCTTCTGCCATATCCCCTCAGAAACATGTCTGTTGGGGGGATGTAGCCAGCTGAGATATTTAATGCAGGAGGGGCGAGATTTTTATCCTGGAAGGTTGATGAGACGTTTGCGAGACCATAAAAGCCATAGGTTTGGACATCTGCTTTGGTTAGGCTGAACAATAAAAAAAGAAACCAGGGTGTTCATAACCACTCACAGTTCGATATGTCGGCAAAGATACATTGGCCTGCGTCATACGTGCCGGGTGAGCAAGGCATGCCACACTCTTGCGGGGCGAAGTCATGTTGTTCCCAAAGCATTGGCTCCCCTGCTACAAAACATATTATCAGCTTTTGACTTTCTGCGAAGTCAGTGGGCATGGTGAAACTTACCCGTCTGTGGGGTAGTTGGAATAGGGTAATGGTCTGTCAACCCAACTCTTGAGCCGTCGTGGATGATATATAGGGTTTCTTTGAAGTTGGCAAACCTCACGAGAGAGTCGGTGTATCCGAAACGCATTGCCTGCTGACGAGCCTCGCCCTCTTTAGCCTCAGTGATTTTGATAAAAGCCCTGCTGGCTGGAGTATAGCCGGTCATTGAGTTTGTAAGGGTAGGGATGGCTATGACAAAGACCATAGTCAGTGCCATGAAGCTCATGGCAACCTTCGACTTGAGCACGCCGCCTCGCCAAAACTCGCGGAGAAGTCGAAGCCAGGCAGCGAGAGACGGTTCTCGGTGCAGAAATACCACCCAAAATGTGGTGTATGTAGCTGGTGTTGTCGCCATCGAAGTCGTGAGGTAGTCTGCAAACACCCTCCAGGAGACGTACCCGGCGAGGGCCTGGGCGAGCCGACCAAAGGCCTGGAATGCCGTCAGTTTGTGCAGAGAACGAGTGAATCTCAATATCGCATCCTTGACTTACTATCCCCCAGAGGATATCAAGCAGCTTTGCCTGGGTGAAGCTTAGGGAACTAAAGCCAATCGTGATTTCAAAAAAGTCGCCCATGGACCACCATCGATACGAGTTGGGAACGATGCTGAAGCCGCCGTTCGGCTGACACGCATTGTAGTTGCTGAAGGATCTGGATACAAGCTGGAGACCAAAAACTCCCAAGAAGTGGTCGATGAAATCAGGAATCCTGAAACCAGAGTCTGGGCTCTGGATTGCCATGGTCGCAAGGGACGTCACCACCATCACCAAGACGTATACCCAAAAGACAATGGCCGTCCACATAACCGCTCGAAGCCATCTCATCGACTTGAGATCCGCGCGCGCTGTGTCCCTCCATGCTCGCCATGATGCTGTTTCGCGTAGTAAAAAAGGGAATGTGCGGCCTCGTTTGACGATGTCGGGCGATGCGGGGAGGATGGTGTCTGACGATTCCAGCGCCGTGGTGGTGACCACCGTCATCTCGATCTTGTCCTTGCCCATCTTGTGCGGTGCTGTAGCTGTCGTGACCTCTCGGCCGTCATCGACGTGTTCGAGTCGACAGATCGAGTCGACGAAAACCTGAGCAAGAAGGCACCCAGCGGACCGGCAGTTGCGATCCTGGGGCAGGGACTGGCATATAAACCTGGAAGGAGCCCCTGTAAATTAACTGTGCCGCAACGCAAAACACCACGGAGCACTGCCACACCGGACAGCACCTCAGTCCTCTGAGCTGCAGGTGGAATTTAACCACAGCACTAGACCCGGACCGATGATCTTGACGCTGTTTGATCGATCGGGGAGGTGCTTGGAGCTGCCTAGCGCTTGGCCAAGTAGACCAGTCTAGACAGCCTGCGTGTCGTTGGCTCAGCACTTTTGGAACCCCACAGCCCCTCGAGGCGGCCCATGGCAGCTTCCAAATCGCAAGTCTCAGATCCCCACACAACTGCCCAGAGGGATGGGGACAAGATGACCGCTGAGATCCTTCCAAATTGAAGTCAACGAACCATTTCACCGGCACTGGTTTGAATCACCTCATCCAGGAATGGAATCAATCGCTAGCTGCATCTGTCGTCAAGAACAAAAAGCACTACGTGTCGACCGCGATCTCAATCCTTCGCGCTGACGACGCTTTACCTCCCCGCACTCATTTCCGCCAGTCGTTCGCGTTTCCCAGTCCCAACCTGAACCCCACGGCTCATCCCACGATACAATGCACGTCCGCCATTATGTCGACGTCACGCCCCGCTCAACCACCACCGTCAATTGCAGCCTCAAGCAGCCCTTCCTACCGACCCTAGCGACCTTACAAATCCAAACCTCCAACGTCAACGCCGCGCCTGTCTGCGTCACAACAACCCTTTCCTCGCTGCACCCCCGCGGCACAACCCGTAATCTCTAACCAAACAGCTCAGCGGCTTCCAGCTGATAACCATGCGCGCTATAGTACCCCCGGTCCTCAACAAGGCGAAGTTGGCAGGAGGATACGCCGCTCAGGACTCGCTACCAAGATCACCCGCGACAGTTTGGGTTTTTGTGTTACCATCGGTGCCTATCACCGCCGGGGATCAACGCCGCGCGCAATAACCTGGAACCGAATGTGATAGAGGACTGCAGAGGACGGGCAGGAGAAGCACCGCCACACACAATGCCACCAGGTAGAATCAGCGATTGCAGATTGCAGATTGTAGATTGTTCGCGCCCTGTGAGTGGGATGCGATTAATGCGTGTCGGTGCAGTCTGCCCAAAAGAAGATGGGAATGAGGCGCGGTGATAGAGTATTGTGTGCTGCCAACTTGCGGGTGGAGATTCATTTGTTTTGTTTTATTGTCCGAGAGTCCTGCTCGCAAGTCTTGAATGCGACCGATGCAATTGCATTTAACTGGACGTGTGGCGGGAAAACACTGCGCCGCGTTCTGCCTTGCCTGGCCAACAGCGCTGATGGCATAGCACTCAGGGGTAAGAGAGGGTTAGGGTTATCTGTTGGGGTAGCCCCTTTGTTTTGCTGACGGGACGTGCCTCACACGGGCGCTTGGCATGGCTTCTCTGAGTTGAGGACGTAACTTACTATTGTGGAGGACCGGCGCAATATATTTTGATGCGGCTGTTTATTTATTTGAGCTCACGACCCCATCACCGTGACATGCTCGCTCCGACAATTCTTACCAAGTCGCTTGTTATCCTATAGATCTACTCGCTGAATGTCTATGCTCTGCTACTCCTATGTTGGAGTATCCTGTAATCTTTGCAGATGCGCATGAAACTGTCCCATCTAGGGAAGCGATATTGTAATTGTAAGAGGGGGGGGGGGCAACTAAGTAAAGTCATGCCTCCCATGCCATTCCGTACAACCGAATAACCTCTTTCTTGGCGTCTTCTCGGGCTCGATAGCGAATGGTATGCTTGCGGAACTCGGCAGCATCGTTGTAACGCTGCCGGTCCAAGGCGGTCACGCACAGCGTGATAGTCCAAGGCTTCCCAAGATCAGACGCCATCTGCGCGGGCATCATCATCATGTTCTCCTCGACACCACGGTTTCGAAAGCCATCATGTACGGCCAAGTAAAAGACTCGTACTTGGAAGCTGCCAAGCTCTTCGTCAAGGAGTTCTCTGCGCAAGAAGCGTATTCCCTCGATGAAAGCTACCATCCGGGTCGTGAGAGGGCCGTACGGCATGAGGTAAAGGTTGCGCGTCAATTCTGCAATACAAACGTCAGCGAAGCACGAAGCAAGCGTTGCCAATACACCAAGGACACATGAGGTCCTACGCTCGTAGTCAGGCTCTGCCGTGTCACTGTCCCCAGGCCTCCATACGCTGTAGCCGACGATCGTGCCGTCGTCGGGGAGTTCAAAGACATTGATGCACACGCCATGCGAGGCCCGCATGGCGAGTAGTTCCTTGAAACAGCGACCAGCATCCGCGCGAAGGGTCTCGCGAAGGGACTGGGTGGATATGCGCTGTTCCCCTACAGGTCCGTAAATCAAGGTCCAGGGATCGTTGTTCAGATAGAAAGTTGATAGAGATATTTCGGTCATGGCGCTGATGTCGTTTTCAGAGTCATCTGCGGGGCGATAATTCAGAGCTTCGATAGGTGGCGGTACAGGATCCGGGGACGGGGTGAACATGATGAGCCGCGATGACCGGGTGGAGGAAGTAATTGAATGATTGGCGGCGAATATGCCTGCGAAGGGGCTCCTTGGAAGTGGCTTAACGAATGGTCGACTGGTGATGCTTGGGTGGTGATGAACGAACCCTCGTCTCGAGCAGCGATTCGGGATGAGCGCAGTGCGGGATTCACTTCCGGGCAAGCACTGGCCCGTGGATTGCTGCGCTTTCCTTCCAGGACAGCGCTCGTCAGCAGCGACGCCAGAGAAGGAAGAGAGGGGGGCAGGAAGCACCGTAAAGCCACGACTCGCCTGTTGGAGCAATAAGGAGAGTGACTGGTGGCCGGGAGCGCTGACGGGTTTGGGACACGGCCAGCCCGTGGTTGTTGCTGGTCTGGGAAGCCATGCCAATATCCCGCCGGGCATCATATTGTTTTACCCTAAAATTGCCTTGGTAATTTCCATGTTCGTGTGTAATCCTGAGCCGCTCCTGAGCTAAGTTGAGCTATAGGTGAGTTCACCTGCATAGCCCTGTGGCCTCATTTTGGACCCCTAACTAGAGTTGCCATCTAGAGATTTCGGTACGTTTTTCGGTTTACGCCACCTATACCGTATAGGGTGCAGCCACGTCAACAGTGGAGTTAGTCGCAAAATAGGGGTTTGCTAGCATGTATTACAGCTTAAACGTTTAACAGTATATAGTAAGGCGAAGTACGGAAAGGCATGGAGGAAGGAATGTCCTCCATTCCTTATTACTCTCTTCATGATTTCCTGATCACATTAGGAAGTACTTTAACTCTAATGTGATAATATAAATAAATTTATAAGGATATAGCTCCCTAGCATACTAGGAAGAAACATATATTTAAATCATTTTTGGCACTCTCAACTTACAGCGCAGTATTTCTGACAAGCTAAAGCCTAATTGTTCCCAGCCGTGATATAATTTTTGGACTGTTGCATTTGTCAACAGAGGGCGATCAGTTGATTCCGTCGCAGTTGCGTGGCAGTTGCCAGAGACAACTGGTTGCTGTCAGAAAGTTAAAGGGGGCCAGACCCCTGGGAGTCAGCCTGGCACAGCCAGCAACCCAACTACTAAGCCACCAAGGCATTTTAAGGTAGTCGCCAGCTTGTTCATGCAAAGAGGTCTATTAAAGAGGGCTCTCTGGCTTTGCTAGAGCGTAAGAGAACGATCAAGCTCGCACACAATACAACCCATTCACACCTGGTGGATTAAAGGTGCTATGCTTCTGACAGCTGCCTCCGTGAGCCGCCATGGGGTGCGATTCTTTTTGCCGCACACCATTCATAAGCTAGAATCAATAGGCCTATGAAAGCGGGTTTTCCAGTAGAGCCAGAAAATCAGAGAATAATCCAATTAACACACATAATCACAATACAGCCCATCCATACAACCTGGATCAAAGCTGCTGTGCTTCTGGCTCCTGAGAGCATTGCCTATCTGGGAATGCTCTCTCAGAGTCCGGCCGGATCAGGTCACTTTTCTACTAGGCCTAAGTAAGTAAGTGCCACTTGTTACATGCTATCTTATTGTATAGAAGAAACCGCACCTTTATACCACGAAATGAGAGTACGTATTCTATAGGGTAACAATGTTGATCGGCGATTAACTTTGACGAGTATGAAAGCGGTAGAGGAAAAGCGGTAAGTAATGTCAACGAGGACAGTTTTGGGTCATTTAAATTTGTAACTTGGTACCCGAAACTTGGACTTTGAACAGTCAGTTCAAATGATTACTAGACATTTTGGGGGATTAGTGTGAGCTAATGTGGTTTTGGTTGGAAATCGGAATGACTGGGGGTTTCAGAGTGGATGGAAGAGGGAAGAAGCAAGGGTAGGATGGGCGGGAGAGGCTGTGGATAGCAGCGGACAGGGTCAAACTTGCTGCTAAGGCGATACGGTGGGTTTTGTCGGGGCTGACGTTGAAGTCCTTCTCAGCGGTCCAAACCAGTCATCTTGCACCTTGTGTCCAAGCTGAGATGCAGACAGGCACCAATCATGGATGACTGAACCACGTGAGCTGCTGCACCCCAAAAGCGAATCGGGGCTGATAAGCGCAAAGCAGTGCGTTCAATTTCATCAACCCCGCATCCACCGCGACTCCGTCCAACACCGAGTACTATCCCTCCGGGGCAGCCAGGTCGCACGTCCGAATGCCCCTCTAGACCCCGTGCTGTGCCCGCAATGCCGCTACCAGACTGGACCCGCAGGGTGTTCCGCCTGCGCAGGCTGCCGGACGACATCGCAACCCCCGATGCTGTGGCGCGTCTGTTGGGCCGCCTGCTGGCCCTGCCAACCGACCATATCATCGTCTACTCCGTCACGACCTCGCCCTATATTTACGAGGTGCCGTCGAGGACAGCGACCCTTCAGCTGAAGACCATGCCCGAATGCTTCCAGAGCACTTCAAATAGCGACGAGTGGACGCTGCCCGCCGTTGCAGGCTGTGCTCCAGCTGTCATGATTCTTGACACCCACTTCGATGGCCTGACCGTCCTCCACGACCCCGAGCATGGCATCCATGTTTCCGACTGCATTGCTATCTCGGGCCTCGGAAGCCATCCATTTGGCTCCTGGCAGCCGCACGGCGGCAACAAATCCTTTATGTGGCTCCGTGATGCCGCGCCCGACTCCCTGCAAGGGGCGAGAACCCTGATATACGGCTACGACTCCAAGCTCGCAGACTCGACATCCTTCCAATCAGTTGCCGACATTGCCAGAAAGTTCATCCTGCATCTCAAGTCTGGAGGATGGAACCGGCCCTCATCAAAGCCAATCGTGTTCCTCGCCCACAGCCTGGGGGGTCTAGTGCTGATGGAAGCAATCATCCAAATTGCGGAGTCTCGGGACCAGAGAATCTCGAGTATTCTGGACCACATCCGCGGAGCCATCATGTTTGGCGTTCCAACACTGGGGATGGACCAGGCTCACCTGATGGCCATGGTTGAAGGGCAGCCCAACGAGTCGCTTATCCAGGACCTGTCACGAGATGGCGGAAACGATTATATCCGCACCTTGCACGGGCGATTTGATGGCCTCTCCTTCTTGAAGAGGGCACCGCTGGTTTGGGCTTATGAGACAAAACAGTCCGAAACCGTTTCGGTGGGTGGTCTGAAGTATGCTGGATCGCCCCAAGACGGAAGCTAACCCTTGGTTTGGGCAGCAATTACCAGATGGATCCTGGAAGAAATCTGGCGAGTTTAAGGTTTTGGTTCATCCCAATTCGGCAACGTCGCGCCAATACGGGAAAGGTCGGACCAGTGATCTTATCCCGATCAATAAAGACCACTCCGGCATGGTTAAATTTCACAGAAGTGACGGTGATCTTGCCATCATCATGACCTCTATCAGAGAGCTCTGCAGCGCTGTGGAGCTGGCTGTTGGCCAAACCGTCTCCGAAAGAGACAACCAGTGTCTAGCGGACGACGGCGAAATTAGTCGTGGGTCGGCGTCATTATCTACGAAGCACAGAGAAGCTGGGTTCTGCCCCGCGCTCATTAAACTGGGCGAGGCCCTTGAGGCCCTTGACGGTAAGTTAGGTATCTGACTTCCGATCCTTCCCGAGCTCTGTCGGCTGAGCTGACACGTACCAATGCATACATGTAGGACTTCAAAATGAGATCCACTCCGGAGAGCTCGATTTCCGAGTCATAAGCATAGACAGTCCGTTCGAAGATACCTTTACTTGGATCTTTGACCTCCCCATCTTCGTGGACTGGCTCCAAGGAGGATCCGGTCTGTTTTGGATTTACGGAAAGCCAGGGTCTGGCAAGTCGACGCTGATGAAGCTCATTTTCCAGAGCAACAGTACCCAGAAGCTCATCCACACTTGGCTTGGGAGCGCTCTCGAAATATTTGCCGGTTTTTTCTTCCATTACAGAGGCTCTGCAGTTCAGAAGTCCATCGAAGGCGTTCTCCGTAGCCTTGCTGTTCAGATTCTCGCGCCTCTTCGAAAATCGTACATCGACCACCAACAGCCAACCTGGAAGAAATATGACGAGGCAAATAGTGAACTCTTCACACTGGACCGACTGCTTCCTAGCTTGGAGTCAGACCTATCCCACATTAAGGATGCCCTGGATGACATCCGCAAAACTCTGTCAAGCTTAGTGCGGTCTACTACACCAGATGCAAGTAAAATGGCAGGCAATAGTGACATACCACAGGAGGGAGACCCCAGTGGAACGGTCATGAAGAAGACTACTTCGGCCACCGAAATGCCGGGACAGAGATCGATGTCGCAAGACTACATTCAGGCAACAATCGCCACACTTACAGAACAGCGCAAAGTCTTCCTTGCTGACGAAGCGTTGCTCAAGGAAAAGCTGCTTACAATACGGCACCGTATCAAGACTGTCGTTTCGACCCTCAAAGAGCTGGAGAAGACTACTCAGCCCGTTGTCAAGACCCCTGAGTTTTGCTTTCTTTTCGATATTGCTGTTCAGTTCCGGGACAGCAAAGCATGGCAAACCATGATTCCAAGGCTTGAGCGATTGCTGCGACATTTGTTGCACCAAGAGGTCATTGCGATTGATCTTGTGCTCTTTCTGGATGCACTTGACGAGTTTGACGGTCACGATGACACCATTGGTCGCTTTATGAAGGACCTGCTCAAGATACCGCCAACTTCGAAGACTCGTGTTAAAGTCTGCGTGTCGAGCCGACCTACTCCTGGGCTGAAGTCGCATTTCGGCTCCTATCCTGGCTTCGCGATTCACGACCACACAAAACACGACATCCAGGAATATGCGGCAAAATCTGTACCGCTCGCACTTGATACTTATAAGCCAGATCAACTCTTACAGCAACTGGTTCCATCAATCATCGACAGGGCAAATGGTGTTTTCCTGTGGGTTACGCTCGCAATAAAGGAGCTACAAGTGAGGGTCAAGGAAGCCACGGATGTCCTATCAATGGACGCTCTAGAAAAAATTCTGTATCAGTTGCCCGATGATCTCCAGACGTTCTATGAACTCATTGTGGAACGAATCAGCAAACCGAACCGACTGTGGACCTACGCCCTTCTCGAGCTTCTTATCCGCAAAACTGGCCCTCCGTTTACGGCGAGAGAGATACATAATGCCGTCTCAGTATCGTACTGCAAAACCTTTGACGAGGCTCTGGAGGTCCTGGATAATTTGGATCCCCCGGGACCCGAGAATGACGAAAACTTCAACTTCCAGCTGGAGGCATCGGTTAGAGACAAGATCCATGCCTGGAGTGGTGGACTGGTAGAAGTCAAAGTCGAATGGCAGAACAGGATTGCTCGACCTCAGTTCATGCATCAGACGGTTCTAGAGTTCGCTACAGGTCCATGGTTCAAGAAGGTAGTGGTAGGAGACCACCTGGCAGCTATGCTCAACGAAAATGGCCATTCGTTTTACGCGAAATACTGGATTGCCAAACGGTCGTTAATGGGCAAGCGATCGACCGCGGAACAGCATTTTGGTGAAGGATCAATTCGACAACAGCACCTCGCTTCCTACACAAAAATGAAAAGAGCCAGCGCGTACTTCCGTTCAGACGCCCAGATCAAGTCCGTGTGGGGCTGGATTTACAAAGGTAACCGAGACCCGGCGAGCGGAGTGTACATTGGACTCCCTGAGATTGCATATCATATCTTACAGTCCGAGCTCACAACTGGAACTAGTCAGTACGGGTTCTTGTCTACGGTCCGCGTCGAAGAGCTCAAGCTCGTCGACAGCGACCTCGATACCGATGGTTACCATACACCAACTTATCTTCTGCTGCTCTTCATTGTATCGTTCTCCCTTACTCTCAGCCTTCGAGAATGGGTGGGAGATAATAGTCGCCTCAAAGCCCTTTCAAGACCTCAAATCAACCGGTGGCCGCTTCTCAGTTCGCTGTTCTTTTTCCCGCCAAGTGGGATCGTTCAGCCGGGCTCCTTTGGCACTGCACAACTCCTCCTCGACAGCGGCTATGATTTAGCGCATGACCCAGACTTCTTTCCTAGGGTTCTTGCAGAGCTGTGGGCAAGAAGATCCCCGAAGGAGGAAGACGAGGCCACGAGAAGCACGGTGTTGGGGGTGGTGCCAGCGTCAACGGCGCTCAAGCTCGCAGTGCTAGCGCTCGAGCATGGCCAAGATCCCAATGTTCTTCTGACTTTCTTCTCTCGTATAGGTCTTGAGTTCTGCCAGGCACTGCATGTGGCGACACCAACCCTAGCGAGAGAGCTGATTAGGCATGGTGCAGATGCCACGTTGGAGAGCTCCGATGGCTCGCGTCCTATTCACTGGATTTTTCATCACCCCGAAGAGTTTGAGGGCGAGGGCGAGCTGGATTTCTCTCAGAGGTATGAGATGTGTAGCATCCTTGTCGAGGCCGGCGGCGTCACGAACGGCATGAGACCCCTTCAGGGGGTCGAGCGGTGTCTTGCAGACTTTGAGAATAGAGGCTATGACATTCGCCTCATCCACCAGAAGCTTGCCGAGGCTGGAATGATGGACACAGAGTCGGCCGTCGCGCCACCCATCCTTGTAAGGGATCATGTCTCGGAGGCAGGGTCTGTGGTGGAGAAGAAGCAAGCGCGATGGCGGCCTTGGGCTCAAAATCTTGAGCTTCAGCACCAGGCTGTGAAAGGAGTAGGGAGTCTCAAGGAGCAGGTCAAAAACCTGCCGGATTCTTCCGGCGGGAGTGCTAGTACGTCATCTGTCAAAGGAGGGAACAGTGCAAGGTTGCTTGCACGGTTGCGACTTGGAGATGGAAAGCGAATCTGAGAATGGTGTCCTGGACATGGGCTATCCCGGGATTCTCATACACTACGTTACATGTTGGATGTTGGTAATTACATCTTGAAGTCCACCAATCTTGAGGACTTTCCTGGCCCCAGTTCATCTAGAGACGTCTCTGGGCAAGGGATTGGCACCATGTATCGTCGCTTAGGGTAAAAGATTGCTGTCGTCAAGGGGCTTCAAAGTAGCCCTCAGAGAGACATGGCAGCTCGGGCTAACCCATTGCCAACACACTTTGGCTTTTCCTCGTGCTACTCGGAACACGACAATACAGCGAGGTCCGGTGCCATCTTCCTAAACCCGCCAGCCGCGACCCTTCTAAGCCCATCCCCGGCCTCCCCTCTCCTCCCTCCTCCCTCTGCCAGCGCATCCACGCCGACCTCTCCTCCCTCTGCTCCCTCACATCCGCTATCTGCACCACCGGCACTACCCGCGCCTTCTTGCGCTTAAATCCGCCGGCGTGGAGCTCATTGTATTCCTCCCCACGGGAGGTATCAAAGGCTCAGATCTCTTAGACGTAAATGCTAAGGAGAACTTCACCTTCCAGATATACGCCTAGGTGAAACTCAACATTACTAAGGTTTTCGGAAAGGAGAATTACGTGCCCATCCGGCCGGCATTTTTCGCAAGTAAGGGGTTCTAGTGGAGGGAGGGGATCCAGAAGGGACGGGTGACGGTGTATTAGCCGCATGTCAAGGTCCATTGGTTTACACTGGGGGATATTGGACGGATGGCCGCGAGTGTGTTAGTGAATTGTGGGTGAATTTTGTGAGGCCTGAAGGGGGTTACCCGAGTAGGGAGGCAGTGCAGCTGGTGGAGCCGCATTAGGTTTCGTTGAGAGAGGGGTTGAGGAGGATAGGGAGGGCGATGAGGGGAGGAGAAGAGATTGAGGTGGACCTACGGTCCTGCAGTAGCCTGTATAGGTACTACTTCTTAGGCCGGTCAGGCTGCTAGCTTCAACAATACCAATATCCTCCAGGCTAGCACCTTATATACTAGTATATTCTAGGTGCCGGTATATTATGTACTAGGCCATATAATATACTAATATGTTAAATACTGTCCTAAAGATTAGATTAAGATGCCATATATAATCCCACAACTGTACCATTATATGCTGAGCCCAGAACATGGACATAGCGGGAGCGTTGTTAGGAAGAAAAGGGTTCTGGCCAGGGATTAGAGCACCATCAGTCAGAGTGTGGTGAAATACGGCTGATCGGACCTGAACTGGAAACAGCCAGTTCAGCTGGCAAAACGTACAGGTATATAGGCTCTCTGACGAAGCCAGAGAGCCAAGAACACAAGCAATACAATCAAGCAGTTGCAACTCCATCAATTCTACCGAATTCAGTGTGGTGTGTTTCTGATAATAAGGGACGTAAAATTTGTTTCATAAGACCCCTGGGGAAAGTGAGGATAAGAGAGGAGAATAGGTGGTCCCAGTTTTGGGACACCGGTGGCCCAAAACTGTTCCCTTGCGAAAGGTTACCATTTGAAATTCTAGAACTCTGTTAAGTTATGGAGCACTGCCTCCTCGCCTAAACCGCGTTTGGCGGCTTCCATGATCATATCCTGAGCAGTGCCTAAGCAAGGTGGCGTGGGGTGGTGTAGGTGACTGGGGGGGTTGGTGAGGGCAACTTTAGGGTAAAACAACAGCTCCTCTTCTTCGACGCTTTCTTTGTAATGCAAAGAAACCCAGTGCACGCTTTCCATTGGAATAAGCTAGAATTCATCATGAACGCTTTTGATGTTGGCATACAGACCTAGCTCGCTGATCAAATAGACCTATCTTGCCCACCGAATAGAGGTGCCTATTTTGCCGATCGAATGGACCGATCTTGCTGTCGAATAGACCTATCTCGCGGCTGACATATAGGCCTCCCTCGCTGTCGCTAATGCCTCGCTACTCATCCCTCCATGCGTGTCGCGTCGCCGTTACCGGTTCCAGGTTATTCCCGGTGGGGGGCATACCAATGGACACAGCCGAGGCACACAGAGACCACCGATTATAATCTTGCGGTTGCCCCCTAAGCCCCCTTTCTTGAAGCCCATGGTCCTATATCGTGTTGCGCTGTCTACAGGGGCCACAGCCGTGACCGTCCGGCCACTTCCGTGCGCATCCGCTATAACCGGTTGAACCAAACACTATTCGATTCGGCGATACTCTGGTTCCATGGCAAGCTGCATCAGATGATCCGTGTCGTGGCCGAATAGTCTGAGGAACGTGTACTCCCGAATCGTGGTAATTGTCTTGCAAACTTGCCAGACTCGTGCTGTGTCGATGTATGCTCGGAGATCTGGCCCTACGAGACCTATTTGACGAGTCAGCGGTCAGTCGAAAGATGAAGATGAAGGTAATAGGTATGGCTGAAGCATACGATAGATCAGGGGTTCCCCGTGAATGTCGGAGTTTCGCTAGATGCTGTGCCTAACGATGCGTTTGCCGAGCGATGTGCACCGTTCGGCCACTAAGATAGAGAAATTGGGATGTTGGATGAAAGTGGACAGCCTGGCCATCATCGAATACAGCGGCACCTCGGGTCTCAGTGGAGCGTTGGGGTGCATGAATGCCCATAGTATGTCGTGTCGCATGACGTTTGCAGCGACGCGGGCAATGTCGGCTAAGTCTTCGAATACTGCATCGCGCGTGGCTATGGTGACGCCGTCTTCGAATTCAACAAGCATCGCGGATAGTGGCTACAGGGAGCGGATAATGGCTACAGGAATGACAAAGGGTCGACTGAAGGATGATGTCGAGAAATTCTGGGGGTTTGCAAGTCCAAGTCGGCACTAGGAAGCGCCCAGCCTAGACCATGGAAAAGATGGCGGTGCCTAACACTGCAACACTCGCGCCTTCCTCTCGCGACCAAGCAGGCTGCCACGCTTTGCGCCTCGCTGGTGCGTGGAACAGGTAACTTTTTTCGGGGTTCCCTATCGACGCTGTATGTATCGGCAGGAAGGAAAGAAAATCAGTGAGAAAGCCGCGGCCCAAAAACAAGGTCTCCTCAGCCAGTATGGAAGATGCCTTCTTCAGCACTGTCAAAGCAGCCCATGGCTTTTCTTTTATAATCCGTCTTTCATTCGAAAAAGACTGCTTGCAGTCCCCAACAGCCTGTCCAAATTGAAATCGAGGCCTCTCACAATGGCAACATCGTGGAAGTGTGAAAGCGTCAAGAGGAGAAGGGTGGATCCTAAGATGTAATGGGTCCATTGAAGGCTTCCAAGACCCCTCCTTTCATTCACAAGGAACTGCAATGGTCGGATGGTGTAGTTGGTTATCACGTATGCCTCACACGCATAAGGTCTCCGGTTCGAGCCCGGGTTCGATCAAATATCCTGCAAGGGTGACAGTGTCCTTTTTGCCTGGTTCTCTAAGGAAGACAGGGTGGGCGATGTCAAATTCTAACTGCATGGCCGGGACAGAACAGGCAAGAATCTCAAACCACTGTCACTTGAACGCTTCCATTTTTTGCTATGACTTCCCCTCCCTCTCCAACTCCTCCCGTATCCTCGCATCGCACACCCCAGGATACTCACAATCGCACGCAATCTCCTCTCCCGTCCTAACACTCCGCATCGTGATAGAATACCTCCCCCCTCTCAACACCGGTTGACCATCGACAAAGTCCGTCTTCCGCCCCTTAATCCCATGCGTATACCCATACCTCGCCGGCCCCGTCATGATAAGCAGCGACCTCGCCGGCAGCATCAACTCCCACGAGGGACTCTCCTCCTCCCCAACCATCCCCGCATCTCCCTCAATTTTCTTCCCCTCCCCTTCCGCCACCGTCCCCCCCAAAGACCGCTTAGGCAACCTCATCTTCCTCGCCTCATTCCCCCCCGCCTTCTTAAACACCATCGGCACCCCACTCCCAAACGACAGACTGTACAACGCCTCGCCAAACATCGAATGCGTGTCTACATGCGGCGGAATCCCCGCCCCAGGCGGGTAATACTGCAGCGTGAACTGCTCCGGCAGGACGTCAACCCCCTCGCGCAGCGGCAGGCGCGCGGCAATGGCGGCGATGTGGGCTGGGATGGGCGTGGAGACGAGCGAGGAGGCACCGAAGGTGGTGTAGTCGAAGTGGTGGCCGAAGTGCTGGCTAAGGCGCTTTTTGGCGGAGGGTTGGGGGGCGGTGGAGGTGGTGGTGTGGTAGGAGGTGATGAGCGTGGTTTCTTCGGCGGGGGTGATGAAGTTGGTGATGAGGGTGAGGCCGAGGGAGGGCCAGGTGAGGATGTTGGAGGAGGTGGGGTCGATTGTTGGTGGGGGTGGGGGGTGGAGGGCGGACATGGTGAGTTTGGTGGGCGTGGTGAGTGAGGTAGGTGAATGATGGTCTTTCAATGTGAGTTCGTTGGGTTGCAGGGTCTTGGAACTTTGCGCGACTGGCTTATGTCAGCAGGAATGGGTGGGAAGATGTGTTGGGGGTTAGGGTTAGACTGCTTTCACATGCGATGTCCTGGCTGTTCCTGCTTGGTGTTGTGCACGTCAATTGTTATCTCTTGTGATTTGATTTGCTGCTCAAGCTCCGTAACAGAGCTCCTCAAATTCTAGGTTGCGCATTATATTTCCACCTCCTGCAAGCATTGCTCAGGCCGCTCCAAATGCCGTTGCCATGCAACAGCAACAACTCCAATTCAGGGGCTCAGGGGTTCAATGCAATAGCGGCTCCGTGAGACGAAGACTGACGACTCGAGGCGGGCAACCTATACCCTGATGCGGCCAAATTTTGTTATCAACTCTGAGCTCACGCTCCCGGTCCCAGACTCCGAGTGTGTGCGCTTGAGCAGGCCCAGTCCTGGTGGCGATGTCATCAATCAGCTGGGAGCGGATCATGTTTGCAGTGCAAACTGTGGCACTAGGCTATTGGAGGTAACTTGTACTATTCTCTGTGTTTGAGGCTCTCTGTGTCCACAGAAAAATTTCCTCGTAGAGAACCGATTTCTTTTGATCTTGAACTGGATACAGACCTGCGTAGTGTGAGTAAAACAGAGGCCATAGTTCTAGTGCAAAGAGACATTCTCTCGAAATGATGGGATTGACAATGAGAGAGAATCATGGTCTGAGGGCTGGGATTGATAGTGAGCTCATTTGATAGGTAAAAAGCATAGCATTCTCCTGAAGAGGCTCTATCATGGATGGCTATCTGTATCCGTTACCGCCTTGCCAGTTCCCATGGTGCTGGAAGTTCATATCGTGGTGCACATTGAAAGCTTGAGTGGGATATGAAGGGTGTCCGGATTGACCACGACCAGCGTTGTGAGGTGGGGCTGGCCATTGAGGATGTTGCTCTTATTGTTGTGGCTGCTGTGGCTGCTGTGGTGGTTGTTGTTGTGATGACCAGTGGGCAGGAGGGGAGGGTTGAAAGCCTCCTCGGCCGTTTCCATTGCCATTCCCGCGACCTCGACCTCGGCCACGGCCACGGCCGACGCTGTAGCTGGAACCTGGACTTTCGCTGTAGCCGTAATTATTAACGACGGATTGCGCGCGCGCCCAGCTCTGTTGATGTTGGACAGGGCTGTGTGTTCCCGGAAACGGAAACGGGGAAACTGGGGGCAAGTTGGAGCATAGGCTGCGACGAGGTAACTTGGGCCAGGGAAATGGGTGACTGTCCTGTTGCTGACGGCGGTCCTGGTGTGCCCCTTCGAGATATTGAAAGCATCTCCATTCCCTCGACGAGTGTTGGACGAGTACCAATGGCATCAAGGATCGAATTCCGAACGTCTGGGGGAAAGACCTCAAGGTGGGGAACGATGTCCCCTAGCTGCGGAATTGAAGGATATGCTTTGGCGATGTAAATGCGTATCATCCCAGCCAACAACCACAAGTACCTCTGCTTGAGAAGCTGGCCACCATGGTTTCCGTGGCGGGCATTTAGATCCTCCAAACTTTTGCAAATATACCGCCACGCAGACGTACTTCGCGTTTCTGTTTCAAAATAAGATCCGAGGTGAAGGTTTCTACACGCGACCCCATTATTTGACCAGCGACTCTTTTCAACCCTGCAAGGACAGAGGCTGTCCAGATTTGCGGCAGAGAGCATGATATCAAAGACTCTGGCCACGGAGTTGGCACAGTCGGCAAGCTCCGGGTGATGCATGTCAAACACGAGAACCAAGATGCATTCCCAAGGCTCAAGGGTATATTCGCCCATACCAGGAGGGTTCGGATCAGCGCCGTAGTCCAACAGGGTCAACAATATACCCTGTTTGAAGGCCGCCACCAATGTAACTCCTTCTTCTCCGTATTCTGGGCCCATGCCGGGGCACATAGCCCGTGCGCGGAGTAACCATTCCACGTACACAGCCCAGTAAGACATCTTCAAACCAATCTCTAGTCGGTTTGGATTATGTCCGTTCGATAATAGGCATTGGAGCAAACGAGCCCGCTCCGATGTCCACGTGTCGTGAAAGCGGTCAACTAGGATCTCTTGCAGAGGCGGTTCATACAGCCCAAGGTATCCCTCTCAAAATAATGAGGGTTTTGGGGTAACTTTACCGATAGGTATGTAGTGAGTCCAGCTTTCAATACAGCGTTCCGGAAGCGTAAAACCCAAAAGCTTGGCGGGTTGATGGGGGCGATTGACAGGGGGGTGGACGACTCCATCCAGTCCAGTCGATCACACACGACACTGGGGTTTGACCGATCGTCATTGAATGCGTATCCAGCGTATCTCAGAGCAACGTGGAGAGTATCGTCCATCAATTTGGTCGTGGTGTCATCGATGTCGGAGTAGTACCGCCCGATCCAGGACGTGTAGGCCTGGAATATTGACAGCATGGGGTTGAACTTCCGTTTGACGTGCCCTTGGATAAATTTCTCCATCTCCGCCGTTCGCAGAAAGTCTGCTACTGTGCGGTGGAGGAACCAAACTTCTTTGCCTTTAACTTTAAGCAAACCCCGGCATCGCGAGTCGAGCCGTCTGGAAAAGTGACCTGTCAAGTCCGTAAATTTCTGCGAGAACCATTTATGGCGATAATCATCCATGCAGTACTCTTCGTTCTCGTACTCAAGGTCGATTAATGCGTAGATGATGGTAGGTAACGCTCCCTCGGCAGCTAGGGCCACTTGTAGCGTCCGAGCCATCTTTTCAAGGTAAAATGCGTCCACCGAGGAGAGGATCTGCTTGAAGAACTCCCCCAAGTCTGTCGGTATTTCATCAAGCCTCTTTCGTAGATCCGATGCGGTATCATGGTTTATGAGACCGTCTCTGAGTTGACGGGCAACGAGAAAGACCCAAAGAAATACCCCCTCCGCGCGCTCTGTAATTTGGTTGACGATCCATTGTTTCTCAATTTCGAGTCCGGAGACGGATCATTGCCACTCTTCTCCCAGTTCAGAACTTGCGTAAGACCTGATATCTTTTCGAGTGAGTTCGTGAATGTATATCTTGTTTGGGAGAATTGTGCCGAAACTCTCCTCAAAGACATTCCAGGGACGGCTAGACACACAAATCTTGATGCCCGGCGCCTGAGAAAGCCCTTGTAGAAGCTGGCATACGATATGGTGGTCTCCAGAGTATTCGTCGAGGCCATCAATAAAGAAGCAAAACTGTACAGGCAGATCCAGCTGGGTTTTGAGCGTGTTGATTGCAGCTTCCAACTCTGACCTCGTTAAGGAAGGCGAGGAACTCGACCACTGGTAAGGTTCTTGGTTTGTACCCGCTCGGGCCCACCTCTCTTGGAGCACCTTTGGGATCAAGTCGGGACATTGATCCAACACGTTGAAGCGGATGGAGCGGAGAAGGCCTTCGTCGGATTTCTGAATAGCGTTCCCAGCAGACCAGAAGAAGTGCGTTGCAATAACGATGGCTTTCTCAGACGCCCAGCTTCGGAGAGCAGATGCAGTGTTAGGGGAGTCGGCGAGAAATTTCATGAAGGTGGACTTTCCGGATCCAGGCTTGCCTGAAACCCAGAAAGTGCCGCTCCCTTCACGAAGCCACGTCATAAGGCGGGCGTCGATGTGCTCTGGCTTCTCGCTGTCATCTTGGAGGTCTTGGAAGGCCCACTGGAACGTGTTTTGGTGGGCGACTGGGATCGATTCGTATCCGACAGGGCGTTCGTCGTAGTTTAGACCCGACAGTATCTTGGCTTGCTTGCTGAGTGTCCGACCGCAGTCCAAAAGGCCACGAACATCCCCCAGGGTCTGGAACACACCCGCTAAGGCTCGGTCGACGCATTCCACAATAGAGATGCTTCCCCCTTGCTGAGGCCTCAATTTTGTGATTTCATCAGATAGCTGTCGAACATTGCTAGAGATGGTGCGCAATTCCTCTGACACTCACGAATCAGAAGACTGGAACGAAAACATGAGACCACGAACTCCGGCACCAAGAGTGCTGATGCTTTCACTATTGATAGATTAGCTACTAATGGGCACGGGGAGTGTGGTTCTCGAATGAAGCACGGCATACCTGGAAATAGCACAGAATAGGGCGATAATGGATGTTTGGTACTCGTTGATGCGCTGCCTCAGGTCCATCATGTCGGTAGACTTCAAGGCCTCGAGAAAGGCCACCTGGAAGCTTTTCCACCATCCGGGGCCCGACCGGGTCTACATTCAGTCTTCTTAGGAGGACGAGGAGACGATCGCAGTCAGCGTCATATTTTGACGCGAGACTTTGGAGTTGTCCTGCATGGACCGACGATGTTGATGAAGTGGAACCTGAAGCAGGCTGCAGACCACCTTGGGCTATGCTTGGACCCTGTTCGAGCTTCAATCTCGATCCAAACCCTGAAAGCGTTCCAAATAGCGCCTCGAGGCTATCGGTTTAGTCCGAAGCTCTGCTAGTGGATCCGTGGAGCTTACGCGCGCCGTTGAGGATGGATCCCGCGAATTGAACGAACGCGACAATGTTCCCCGCAATAGTCACCAAGCGCCACCAACGGGTCCATGCTTCGAGAATCGTGTTTACAGGCTCTCAGGGGTTATTGACGTTGATGGCTATATTGCAGTAGGATGGTAACCTATTGTCGGAAGATGCAAATCATCATCACGTGGAGCGCCAAGCAAGATACGCACACACCAAAGTGTGCCTCAGCCGGCAGGCAATGGAGCCCGCACAGCCACTGCTGCAAACCACTGAGTTCGATTACAAGGTTTCTGCATCCCGGCGAATTCCTGGCACTTCACTGGTTGGGCAGCTGTGTTGGGGCCCCAACAAACCCTGGGAGCACAAGGAGTCACGTGCACGCACAGGCGCAAACGTTCCTGGTGGCATAATGTCCCTTCCAAAGTTCCGACAAAAGCACCACATCCAATCTTCCCCTCCGCGCTTTCCCCCGGGCTCATATCAGGAAGCTGATCGAAATCTCCTGCGATCTGATATGCGCCTAGTTCATTTGAGAGTCATCCCAGAAGAGATAGCACGCACAAAAGCCAGCAACCATGCTCCGCCCGGCAGGTGCCAGCCTGGGCTTCCGAGGCCGTCTCGGTGCACAGGGAATTATGCTCCGCTCCAGCCAGAAGCCTGTCGCTACATTTAACTTGAAATTCGGCCAACAACGCCAGAACTCATCCAAGCCGATTACACACGTGGTCGCACAGACAAAGACCAATGGACACCCCATGTGGGGATTTGCTCTGACTCTCGGCGCTGTCTCCCTCGTCGCAGGATTTGCATACGCCAACCGGCCTGTTACGCTTCGGCTTGACGCGCCCGTGGACAGAACCAGCTCCGATGCTTCTTCCGGTTTCCTCAGACCATCCTCTGGTCTCAATGGAGCTCCGTCCAAGAACCACGGTCCAGCCCCCGTGAAGCGCACGACGGTCTCAGACTTGCAGAAGGCCATGTCTCTTGACGAAATTTCGCACAGAACTGGCGACATTGGCCTCACAACCCTCGAGTTGATAGATCCTGGGAGACTAACGCAGATTCTCCAGAAGAATGAGGAGGCGGTCGTCGTCGGTGGCAGAACCGGGGTCTTGCGATACGATACGAACCAAATTGCTAGCAACTGTCCTATCGAGGATGACCACTCTGAGGCCGTGATTTCGGCTCCGTCAAACTCCCCTGGCGCATCCGGGGACTGGATGTTCTGGGGGGTCTATGATGGCCATTCGTGAGTTTCCCTGTTCCTGTAGCCCAGCACCTCCACGCGGGACTCACTCTGTACCTTTTGGCTGACACATACACAACAGTGGCTGGGCTACATCAGCCAAGCTTCGCCAGACCTTGATACCTCACGTGTACAACAAGTTGGCCGAAGTGTATGCCTCCGCGACCACTCCGTCTGACTCGGAGATTGACAACGCCATCAAAGCGGGCTTCCTTTCACTCGATCACGACATCGTCTGGTCAAGTGTCAAGAGAGCACAGGAGCTTGGCAAGAGGCAAGGCGGTCTGCAGCTGTTAGCCCCAGCCATCTCCGGAAGTTGCGCGTTGTTGAGTTTCTATGACACCAGATCACAGCTGCTCCGAGTTGCCTGTGCCGGAGACTGTCGCGCTGTCCTGGGCAGACGGGTGGGAGGATCAACATGGTCTGCCACTCAGCTTTCCGCTGATCAGACTGGCCAGAATCCAGACGAGGCAGCGAGGATCAATGCAGAACACCCCGACGAGAAAGATGTCGTGAAGAATGGGCGAGTCATGGGTTACGAACCCAGTCGAGCCTTCGGTGACGCCGTCTTAAAGTGGCCGCGCGATGTTTCCATGGCGTTGCGAAAGACTTTCTACGCCCGAAGACCCCAGGATAGGGCTATCAAGCCTCCATACATGACCGCAGAGCCGGTAATTACCACCACCAAGATTCAACCCGAGCGCGGAGATTTTATCGTCATGGCCTCAGATTCGCTCTGGGAAATTCTTTCCAACGAGGAAGTCGTCGGTCTGGTGGGGCGCTGGATCGACCAGGGGCGCCTTGGCATTCAGCAAAAGCAGAGTTCCATCTGGGATATGGTGCCCAAATTCTTTGGCAGTGATAGCTTTGACTCCAACGTCGCCCCGTCCAAGCTGCCGGACTCAGAAAAGCCGTTTGGACAATCGCCTGTTAGACGTCGCCAATGGGGTATCGCGACGAAACCTTCAGTTCCTATCGTCCAAGACATCAATGTGGCCACACACTTGGTCCGGAACGCCCTCGGTGGCGACAACCATGATACCATCTCCTCGCTCATCCTTCTCGGGGGCACAAACGCGCGACGATTCCGGTGAGTGCAGGCATCTCCGTGCTGCTTTCAGGTTTGCGTGTTGTAATGCGCCATACTTGTTTTTATCTACCTGCTAACCTGAACGTCAGAGATGATCTTACAATCACGGTTGTGTTCTTCGGCCAAGAGGAGTAATTTGGGGGCGAAGCTCCTCGACCAGCGAGTTGCCCAGGCCCAATGGGGGCGATATCTCTCCCACCGTCAACCACCCCACGTCTACAGTATGACCCAGTTCTGTCTTTCGGGTATTGAATTCTCGATAAACTCTTTTCCATTATTCAGGTGTTTATCCAGCAAATATGCCAAAATTGTATCATTTGAACGTGCTCATATGAAGGATAAGATGCTCTTGCACTTACACGGAGTCGACTGGCATTAGTTCTAGCTGGAGAAGTTGTGTTGGATGGCCCGCTCACACAGAGGAGGAATGAACATCTAATCAAGATCGGCACTTAATGTACAATTTCGTCTTAATCGAGTCTTATTTCTGCATCAGGGTAGCATCTAAGCACACTGTGTCTCTAAAGCTTAGCCATATCTTTCAAGTAGCGTTTTTTGCCATGCACCTGCGCGATGTCCTGCCGTTTCGGGCCAGCCTGATGTACTAGTAATCGAGAAGACAGCCTTCCACCACGCTCATTTAGAGATTCGGCTAATATGCCGCTACGCAGAGCAGCCACCCATTTTTTCACGAGTACCGAAATTTCGGTACGTGGTGTTGGAGAGCGCCCATTTCGTCACCGAAAGGAATCATCCGATGCAGGGTAAAAACCATCGGCGTAGCAGAGCGCCCATCGGGTACGACACAGCTTTGGGATGCATGAGTTGAGGGGCAACCCGAAGGCGCGATTTGGGAATTCGACGTATTGGCCGGATACGGATACGGGTGCTTTTAACAATCCGAAGTTGACGGCTACCACGATCCAATGAGGATTGATAATCTCCAACTGAAACAACGCCAACTGAAACAAATAGAAAAAAAATGCACGGTCTACCTGATACTCGGCAACCGCAAACATTGAGGCGCAGGCGGCGCATGCGGCACAAATGGTGAACGAGATACTATCGAGCTGTTCAAAATGCAAGATAACTTCAACTTCCTCGGCATTTTTGCTCTCTTCATCGTTCAATACATACCTACCTCTTCATTTCAACACATCAACCACCACTCATCGCCCCATCAACCGCCCACCACCACACCAAAATGCCCTCCCGCACTCCTCCCCCCCAACCCCCCCCTCTCTTCACTCACACCCCCTCCTCCCTCCTCACCGCCGCCACCGCCCTAATCACCACCACCCTTACCACCCACAACACCCTCATCTCAACCCTCACCCCCTCCATCGCAACCTTCGCTTCCCTCCTCCTCCCCCTCACCCACGCCGAAAACTCGCTCCTCGCCACCTGGCGCACCCTCCGCATCTACCAATCCGCCTCTACCGACCCGGACCTCCGCGCCGCGTCCCGCAAGGCAGACGATCTCCTTGCCGCTTTTGAGCTTGAGACCAAGCAGCGCAGGGATCTATTCCTTCTCGTTGACGCTGTTGTTAACAAGGGGGAGGTCCTCGGTCCAGAGGAGGAGCATCTTCTCATGACTATCCATCGGCAGATGATCAAGACAGGGGTTGCGCTGGAGGGAAATAAGAGGGAGAGGTTTGCGGAGATTCAGAAGGGGATTTTGGAGGGGGGGTCGCGCTTCAAGGGGAATGTGAGGGATGGGAGTGTCAAAGGGGTTTGGTTTGGGGAAGGGGAGTTGGCTGGGGTTCCGGGGGAGGTGATTGGAGGGATGGATAGGGATGAGGAAGGGAGGGTGTTTGCGAGGTTTGATAGGGATGTGGCATCGGTGTTGAGGTTTGGATGATGCGGAGGCGAGGAAGAGGATGTATGTGGGGATGTATAACACGTGCAATGAGAACGTGGAGGTGTTTAAGGAGGTTGCGGTGCTGCGGGATGAAGCGGCGCGGTTGCTGGGGTATCGGAATCATGCGGCACTGGTGGTGGAGGATAGGATGGCGGGGGATACGGAGACGGTGCATCAGTTGTTGGGGAGGCTGAGGGAGGGGCTGGCGCCGGGGGGAGCGAGGGAGATGGAGCGGTATAGGGAGGAGAAGAGAGATGATTATGAGGCTAGAGGGGAGGAGTGGGATGGGAGGGTGTATTTGTGGGATTTGAATTATTACGGGAGGAGGGCCAACGCCAAGGAGTATATGTCTGATCAGATGGAGATTGCGGAGTGGTTTCCGCTGCAGACGACGGTGGAGGGGATGCTGGAGACGATGGGGCATTTGTTTGGGTTGGTGTTTGAGGAGATGCGAGCGGGGGAGGCGGAGAGGGAGGAGATGGTGTGGAGGGATGATGTGCAGATTTTTAGTGTGTGGAATAGTGAGGACGAGGGGGGTAGGTTTCTGGGGTATCTGTACTTGGACATGTACTCGTATGAGTTCAAGGGGTCGGGGGCGAGTTGTTCCAGCATCATACCGGTATTGTTCCTCCCCTTCATCCTTTGGCCGGGCGCCGAGATGGCTAACATTCGCTCTCTAGGGCTACCTCAAACCGGATGGCTCACGGGTCTATCCCTCGGTGGCACTGATCTGCGACTTCGCTCGACCAACAGACACGAAGCCTTGCCTACTCAGCCACATGAACGTCACGATGCTTTTTCACGAGCTGGGACATGGCATCCACGATCTCGTTTCAAAGACGAAGTATGCTCGATTTCACGGCAGCGCCGGCACCGTCATTGACTTTGGCGAGGCACCCAGCCAAGTCCTCGAGAACTGGTTCTTGATACCGTCCGAGTTGAAGCGGCTGAGCAGACACTATTCGTCCCTCTCAGACGACTATCTCAAGACCTGGAGAGAGAAGCAGGCGACAGAGCAAAGCAATGCGGACATCGAAGGGGAGGACATACCCCCACCGGAAATCCAGCTCCCTGACCGCATGATCGCCGACCTGTTAAGGTCGAAAGGCCTGAACCGCTCCCTGTTCCAGCTCAACCAGCTCTGCATGAGTATCTGGGACTTTAATGTCCATGACCAGGGGACCCACGAAGATCTGGTGAAGATGAACTTCTCAGAGGCGTATAACCGCTTGCACCGGGAGATATACCCGCCCGATGACCCCTCGGACTTGGGCGAGGGTTTCGAGTGGGGCCATCCATACTGTACGTGGACGATGCTGGTCCAGGGGGACTACCACGCTGGGTATTATAGCTACGCGCTGTAAGTCGACCCCGAGCCTACCAAAAAAACGAAAGAGTACTAACACTAATTCCAGCTCCGAGGTCTACTCGGCAGATATCTTCGACACCTTCTTCAAAGCGGATCCGACAAGTGCCGCCCAAGGACGGAAATACCGGTATGGGCTCCTCGAACCCGGAGGCAGTCGGCCGGAGATGGAAACTCTTCTGGCCTTCTTAGGACGGAAGCCGAACCCCGAACCGTTCCTTAGATCACTCGGGATTTCCTGAATGGCTACGGGGTAGGTTGTACATGTACTTCAAGTGGCTTGAGATACCTGAGGTCCGTTGTTGGCTTGAGAAAGTAGCTGTGTACGGATCCGTAGCTCAAATACGCCCGCCAAACGATTTGGCTTGCAGCGCGGGGTTTACCCCATGACACGCAGAGTGGGGGTTGTCAGGTGATTCCGTGAACACATCCAAGATAAGGCAGGCACGTTGGGCGGCGTCGCACAAATTCCCTCTTCCCCTCACTACAACTCCCGCGCCAAGTCACCACCATGAGGTTGATCAACACCAATACCCTCAAGCTCGAGGAATTCCACGGCACCATCCCTGAATACGCCATTCTATCGCACACATGGACGAGCGAGGAAGTCAGCTTCGAGGCCTTTACAACAAACCCCACGGGCACTGGCCAGGGCTACAATAAAATCGCTGCTGCCTGCGGTCGGGCTCGCTCTCAGGGCTTGGGCTACTGCTGGGTCGACACGTGCTGCATTGCCAAGAGCAGCAGCGCCGAGCTGAGCGAGGCCATCAACTCCATGTTCGCGTGGTACAAGCAGGCCAAGGTCTGCTTCGTCTACCTAGCCGACTTTAACTGGCCGAGCAAGACGTCCTTTTCCTGGAATGAGCTGGTGGCCCATCTTGAAAAGTGCCGCTGGTTCACGCGCGGCTGGTGTCTGCAGGAGCTGATCGCCCCCAAGAAGCTCATCTTTTTTGACGTTAAATGGTGGGATGTCGGACACAAAGACACTCTGGGCTACGCCATTTCCAAGATTACGGGCGTTCCCGGGCCAGTTCTGCAGGACTCTAACGGCCTCTCTGCCTGCTCGGTCGCAGAGCGAATGTCGTGGGCTTCGAACCGCCAGACAACCCGGGTCGAAGACGTGGCCTATTCTCTGCTGGGGCTGTTCGACGTTGCTATGCCCATGCTGTATGGGGAAGGTGAAAAGGCATTCATGCGTCTCCAGGAGGAAATCATCAAAAGATCAAACGACCTATCCATTTTTGCCTGGGAGCCCGACGATCAACAGGAGAACGCCTACGTCGACATGTTTGCCCCATCCCCACGCTATTTCGCCTCGTGCCGTAATGCTAGGAACGCCGTTGTGGCCCTGTCCACAAGTCAGTTTACCCTCACGAATAGTGGTGTGCATTTCACGGACCCGGATCTCGTCACGACTCGACCCTCCGACGGAACTACCACGACAAGCCCGGCCTACCGTCTCCTACTGGGCTGCTATCAGAAATCAGAGCAAATGTATCTGGACTTGAACAAAGTCGGGCCGGGTATCTTTGTTCGACGAGTCCTCCCTGCGGCTACGGTCACCCGCTCGTTATGGACAGCCGAGCAAAACATTTCTATCATCTCCAAAATTACACCAGAAATTCGCCAACGACTCGAAAAGTCCACCCTCTGCATCAAGATCCAGCAAGATACCACGGTGAGTCTGAGCCACTGGATGATCCGAGGCGTGGAACCCCGCCAAGCCTGGGACGAGCTTCAGTGGCGCATCCTGTTCGGCGGGGCCAATGGCAGCGCCAGCTACCTCAAGATCTCCCCCAACCCCAGCAGTGGACAGAGTGCCGATGTCTTCATCGCAGTCCTTCGCCTCTTTGAGATCGGAAGCAGTGACCCCCCCAAGCTGGACGTGTGCCTGGTGCACCCTGACAACTGGGCCATCTTCGATTTACCGGGGAGGGCGCTCAGGACAACTACTATCTTGGCTGCCGCGCAGCAGGTAGGGAACGAGGATGGGCTGCCGGGATGCTTGGAACTGGACCTCTCCAAGTACAAGATCACGGCAAAAACCGAGGTCAAGCCGTATAATGGCAAGCCGGTCAACTGGGTGTCTTTTGACTGGAAGCGGAGATGAACCCCCCACATTCGGAACACCCCTGCAGCGGAATCTATATACGCTACGACCCCATCCTACCTCCGAACTTCAAACCATCCCATCTTTTATTCTAGAGAAGCTATCTCAATGCAGTCTTCTACTTTCCGTGGGCCGATACTCTCAGATGATGCTCAATCGCCGAAAGCTTACCTTTTTACCGGACAAGCTTGTAGCAATGGGGGGTATTTCACGCCACAAGAAGATGATTCTGGACTACACCTACATTGTTGTTTGTGGTTGAGGTACTTTGCGGGCGATCTCTTGTGGCAGGCTGAATACGGATACGCCGGAGGATCCCGTGCATCAAGTTCGCCGAGCCTGACACCTCTGTAAGCCCAACCCTCGGAGAAATACAGGGCCCCAAGTTTCTCGTGGGCCTCGGCCGATTTGGCCATGGAGCCTGGAGGGCCGTTGCTTTGTACCAGGGTTCTCGTCGATGTATGCTGTGTGAAGTATCGTCCGTCATCCGCCATTGGCCAAGCTGCTTCGTGGGAGGATCAAGCCGTTGTTGAGGATCTTTTTGGGGGATGATAGCGACGGAAGTCCACTCTACTATTGCATGTTGCTGGATCTAGTTAACGCGAGCCTTGGCCGTTTCCGACGGCTAGGCACATTCAACAGGGGAAATGACAGCAACCTAGACATTTATATAGGATGGTATGGTTATGGAAGTGGGGTTCTGAGCTGGAGATATGACGAGACAACCAGTAAACATGTGATTGTCAGCTCAAATGAAAGGGGGGGTATTGGCCCCTGAAGGATTGTTCGAAGGAACTGTGACTGTATTGACCTGCTTGACTGCCCTGCAGGGCCTACTTTTATATTACTCTAGTGGGCTTGGAGTGGTGATTCAGTAGCTGTAATGATGACGCACTGTAAGGCTCACTATAGAAGCTAGGCTCGATTGAATCATCGCTGACAGTGATCTATATCGTATAGGCTGGTGATCTGCTTGCAGGGCAGGAGAACTTGGACAGATAAACTCAGCACATGGCCCTGGCTTTGGTCAACCCGGAAATCCTTCATATCCCAGCCAAGCTTTCGAATTGCGTCGTGATATGAACTTTTAACACCATGGGAACTTGCAAGGTGATGGCGGGTATAGATAAACACCCTGTGATAGAATCTGTCATAAAGTCTGTCTAAGGGGATCCTAGCTGTCACATGGAGTTTAACCATCAAGCCCGGCACCGCCAATATCATCTCCATGGTACCGTCTTCAATCCTACCTACCTAAGAACACATTACGCCAAAGCAGTGGCCCCAGCACCCCCCGAAAAGGAACTGCAAGTCTGAGGTAAGTATTCCTCGACATGTCTCCTTTTGGTATTATCGAGTGATTGAATAGAAATGACCTGGAACCCAGGCCCAGGGTACATATACTTAAACCAGCGGCAGCTTTTCGGCAGCAGAATGGCTCGGTGGTCTGAGCTGACGCTTCTACAGTGCGTTATGTCTGGGTGTACTGCGTATGAGTCTACTTCTATAGTGGGCTACGTTTGGGTAGAGTTCGATTCCTAGGTTGTTCATTCTTTGTTATTTTTTTCTTTTTGGTAGATATGTTTTTGGTTATCTCCGAAACCGCCACCCGCGGCATCTATCTTCTCAAGTCCCATACTATAAAGAAAAACCTTCATTTTAGCTGTAACCTAAACTAGATCATTATCATCATTGTCGTCGCCACAAGTTTCATGTAACAACTCGGTCAAGAAAAGCTTTGTTTTTCAACGTCACACCCGACGTTGTGAGAACTTTCTTTGAGGGTTTGCATACGTGTTCTGCCGACACGCCGGTCACAAGTGTCATCGAACACCCCGTAATGCAAGCCCATCCAGGCCATCAACCAACATAATCTGCAGCTCTGCAGTCCGCTGCCGTATCTCTTCATAGTCTCCAATATGGCCCAGCTGCTAGCGCGTAGGCTCGTCCAAAGCACAAAGCGTTGCAAGTGTAGAAACACTGAGTGCCTCCGACTTAGTCAGCGTGGTCCAGGTGATAATACAAAACAGAAACAAACTCGACAGCACGAGTTCCACAAGCAACAAATACGAAAGCCACGACCAGCGGATGATGACGAAGGGTGTCGATACAAAAACAACGCCACTGACTGGCCTCGCAGAAGGGTGTACTTTCCAGTCCGAGCGGATACTGAAACTCGTTAGCAACGGTCCAGGTAGACAGAATTGAGACCCAACGTACAAGCTTTTCATCCCCAGTCCAATGTTGGCAGTCAAATTCTTTAGAATTGGCACTTGCATTTTGGGATCCACCGACCCCAGCATATCTCTCTATATGTTCATCGCAAACGCCATGCTCCTGTAGAACCGCCTTCCCAATGCTCTGAACATCCCTTCCAATGGCGTCTGGCTCATGGTCACTTGCACAGGTTCGACTCCGGCCCAAAACGACGTCGAGAGGAATCCCGATAACCCTAAGCTCGTGAGTTCGTCGACGATCAGCGGTGCATGGGATTCATATCCTGGTGGTGCGAGCGTCAGGTTCCCCCAGGTGCTCTCCTCGCACTTTTGGCAATCTCAAAGGTGCAAAGCCATAATTTGGGATTCCGTCCAACTTCGACCGCTGTCGTGGTATCCTTTAGCACTTTAGTCGAGCGAGATGTTTCCTTCCACTGTGTTTGACCACCAGAGACGTCGACCGAGTACGACTTGGTACACCAGTACCACACAATCTCGACGACGCCGAACTCGAGCCTCGGAGAGTCGGTATCGATGTGCCCACGACGTTGGAGTAGATGAGGAATATGCCAGCAAAGCTCTGGTTCTGAAGGGCTTTGAACGCTATTGTTGGTGCAGAGTCTCGAGTTGCCCAGAAGTCGAACGCGAAGACTATGGGGATCGTCAGGTTTTGGCCAAAGGGGAGTGCGGCTGATCACGTCGTGTTATACGAAAGACCCGGTAGATTCTACTCGCGTGGAGGTGTGGTACTAGTCGTGAGGAGCAACGACACATCGGCGACGTCGCTACAGATGCCGAGCGTGACGAAATCCGGAAACTCGCACTCGTCCATGATGCAAGTCAGTGGATCGGAGGGCACGGTCTGGTTAGCCAGTGTGTATGCTCCAGCGGTGATGTGTTGTTTAAGCTTCAACGTGCGGAGGTAGGTCTGGTCTGTTGGGTCGAGGAAGAACTGATCGGACTTGAAGACGGTAATGCGCGGCACATCGACGGTCTGGTTGGAAGGGAACGGTCGACTTTCGTATTGAATCGTGGCTTGCGTGACGGTCGAGACCATCAGACTTGCGACCGTGACCAGCGCGGCAACGAAGCCGAGAAGCCTGCATCCTAGCAATTAGCCAGTGAGCAGAGAGCTGATCAGCAGCACAGCTTTTGCGATGGAGGCGAAGAAGGCGAGGAAGGTATT
>Ga0247770_1000354_pt1 | contig 44780 bp, 44 predicted proteins | sample UWRJL136409B6_FD_179943 | JGI IMG/M metagenome (GOLD analysis project Ga0247770, IMG submission 179943) | Plant litter microbial communities from Arlington Agricultural Research Station in Wisconsin, United States - UWRJ-L136-409B-6 | ecosystem: Environmental > Terrestrial > Plant litter >... | reverse complement strand
CGAAAACGTGGCTTTCCTGGCCAGCCGGGCAGCACGGACGGGCAAACCCCCGCGCCGACAGCATGAGGCACTCGGAGAATCACCCCATTTCACCGTCCGCCAACCGGATTGCAGGATTTGGGTAGATAACACCGGAGGCGCCGCGGACGCGGCGCCTCCGGTGTTGCCCGCATGGCCGATCAGCTGCAGGCGCGGTTGCCCTCCATGATGAGCTGGTCGATGATGGGGCGAACGATCGGGGGCGCCTTGCGCTTCAACTGCTCCAGCAGGCGCCTAGCGACGGGCCACAGCAGGCAGAAGCCGGCCGGGATTCCCCTCGCGTCCAGCGCCTCCGCGTCCGCCGCCCCACCGCCGCTCGCGGTGAGCTCCTGGGACTGGGAGAGGCGGACGAGCTCCTCACCGATGTCGCGCAGTTCGTTCGGCTGGCCCTGGTCGCTCATGATCGCGCTCCTTGAAAATGAAAGTGGCTGGGGATGATTCGAAGACGAACAGCCCGACTGCTCGTCAATCTTCCGATGGACCCGCGTTCCGATTTTCCCCCCGAGCACGGCACCCGAGTGGCGTCCGCCGGACGAACTGCGCGCAAACCGGGTGTGATCGTCCCGATCGGTCGACTGCCGGAGGGCGGATCGGGCGCGGATCGATCGGAGGAATGATGCATGGCGATGTCCCGCGACGCGGCCGAATCGACCTTGTCGCCGCCATGAGGTCCATGGTTTGTCGATGCGGAAACGGAACCGTGACGCGGCTGGGGGGTCTTGGACGCGCGTTTTCAAAGCGGCGCGGGGTGAGCGGTGCTCACCTCGCGCGCGGGTGGAAAGGTTGACAGAAAGCCGCTCCGGGGCTAGGTTTTCGCCGTCAGAAAGCAACCCGTGAGCCCGGCCCGCGGAGGCCGGCGCTGCGCAGGAGGATCAGGGCAGCCGAGGCCCGGTCCTCTTTTGCATTTCACGGCTCCGAAGCGTCCCGCGCGGGCGTCTTCGTCGTTGCCTTTTCGTGACCCGGCGTGCATCTTCACAGCCGTTCATGGGCAGAACCGCACTGATCACCGGGGGAACCGGCTTCGTCGGCGGGCACCTGGCCGAGCGGCTCACCGCCGCCGGCTGGCGGGTGCGCGCCCTGGCGCGCGCCGGGAGCGACACCGCCCGCCTCCGCGCCCTGGGCGCCGAGCTGGTGACGGGCTCGCTGGACGACGCCGGCGCCATCGCGAAGGGCGCCGGCGGGGCCGACACGGTGTTCCACCTGGCCGCCGCCACCACGGCGCCGAGCGAGGCGGAGTTCCGGAAGATCAACGCCGAGGGGACGCGCAACGTCGCCCGCGGCGTGCTGCGGGCCGGACCCCGCCCGCGCCGGCTGGTGTACCTCAGCTCCTACGCAGCCTGCGGGCCCGCCGACGGCGGCCGCCCGCGCCGCATGGACGACCCGCCCCACCCGCTGACCGCCTACGGGCGCAGCAAGCTGGAGGGCGAGGAGGCGGCGCGCGAGGCGGCCGGAGCCGGGGTGGAGCTCCTGGTGCTGCGCGCCCCCGCCGTCTACGGCCCCGGCGACCGCGCCTTCCTCCCCGTCTACCGCCTGGTCAAGCGCTCGCTCGCCACGATCCCCACGGGACCCGAGCGGCGCCTGCACCTGATCTACGTGCACGACCTGGTGGAGGCGCTGGTGCGCGCCGCCGACGCCCCGCCCGGCACCTTCGCCGTGGCGGAGCCGGTGGAGCACACCATGCCCGCGCTCACCGCCGAGATCGGCAGGGCGCTGGGAACCCGGCCCCGCCGCGTTCCCGTCCCGGCGGCGCTCCTGCGCGCGGCCGGGGCCCTCGCCGAGCGGTTCGGCGGGGTGGTGGGAGGGGCGGGAGTGTTCAGCCGCGAGAAGGCGGAGGAGATGCTGGCCGACGCGTGGGTCTGCGACCTGGCAGGCAGCGAGGCGCTCCTCCCCCCGGACCAAGTGACGCCACTGGCAGCAGGCACGGCCGAGACGGCCCGGTGGTACCGAACTCAGGGATGGCTTTGATGTCGATTCTCGAGCAGCAGACGGCACGGAAGGCCGGGGACATCTTCGCGAAGTGCGGCCGCTACACGGCCGCCCGCGAGATGATCGGCCGCGGCCTCTATCCATATTTCCAGCCGATCGAGAGCTCCGAGGACACCGAGGTGGTGATCCGCGGCGAGCGCAAGATCATGGTGGGCTCCAACAACTACCTGGGGCTCACGCACCACCCGTACGTGCTGGAGCGGGCGCGCGAGGCGCTGTACCGCTACGGCACCGGGTGCACGGGAAGCCGGTTCCTGAACGGCACCCTGGACCTGCACGAGGAGCTGGAGCGTCGCCTGGCCGTCCTGATGGGCGCCGAGGCCACGCTGGTCTTCAGCACCGGGTACCAGACCAACCTGGGGGTGATCAGCGCGCTGGCCACCCGCGGCTCGGTGGTGCTGCACGACAAGCTGAACCACGCCTCGCTCCTGGACGGCGCCATGCTGGCCAGCGGCGAGCTGGTGCGCTACGCCCACGCCGACATGGCGGCGCTCCGCCGCGCGCTGGAGCGCCACTCGAGCGCGTCGGCGGGGATGCTGGTGGTCACCGACGGCGTGTTCTCGATGGAGGGGAACATCGTCGACCTCCCCACCGTGGTGGAGCTGTGCGAGGAGTTCGGCGCGCGGCTGCTGGTGGACGACGCGCACTCGGTGGGGGTGCTGGGCGAGAACGGCGGCGGCACGGGCGAGCACTTCGGCCTGCAGCACCGGGTGGACCTGACCATGGCCACCTTCTCCAAGAGCTTCGCCTCCATCGGCGGCGCGGTGGCCGGGCCCGAGCACGTGATCCACTACCTCAAGCACCACGCCCGCCCGCTCATCTTCAGCGCCAGCATGCCGCCCTCGGCGGTGGCCACGGTGCTGGGGTGCCTGGACGTGATGGAGCGCGAGCCGGAGCGCCGCACGCGGCTGTGGGAGAACGCCGACTACCTGCGGAGCGGGCTGCAGTCGCTGGGCTTCGACACGGGGACCTCGGAGACGCCCATCATCCCGGTGGACTCGGGGAACATCGAGCACACCTTCGTCTTCTGGCGCGCGCTCTTCGACGCGGGCGTCTTCACCAACCCGGTGCTCCCGCCGGCCGTTCCCGAGAACGCGTGCCGGCTGCGCACCTCGGTGATGGCCACCCACACCACCGACCAGCTGGATCGGGTCCTCGATGCCTTCGCCCGCGTCGGCCGCCAGCTCGGCGCCCGCTGACAGCACCCGCGTGACGGCCCCCGTCCGCGTCCGCCAGTTCGTCCTGGGACAGGTGCCCCGCGAGTTCGCGGAGCTTTCCTGGACGATCAACGCGCGGGACCCGCAGTGGGTCCCGCCGCTCCGGATGGCGCTGGACCCCCTCCTGAACGGCAAGCACCCCTTCCACGAGCACGCCGACACGGCGTTCTTCGTGGCCTACCGCGGCTCCGAGGCGGTGGGCCGCATCGCGGCCGTGGTCAACCACCGCAGCAACGAGTTCCACGGCGAGCGCCTGGGCACCTTCGGCCTCTTCGAGTGCGCCGACGACGCCGAGGCGGCGTCGGCGCTGCTGGAGGAGGCGGCGGCGTGGGCGCAGGCGCAGGGGATGACCACGCTGCGCGGCCCCTTCAACCTCTCCACCAACGACGAGCTCCACTCGCCGGGGGTGCTGATCGAGGGCTTCGACACGCCGCCGGTCTTCATGATGGGCCACAACCCGCGGTACTACGGGCGGCTGATGGAGAGCGCGGGGCTGGTCAAGGCCAAGGACCTGGTGGCGTACTGGCTGGCCAGCAACCGCCCGGCCCCGCGGCTGGTGGAGGGGATGCAGCGGCTGGCGAAGCGCGGGGGGTGGAGCATCCGCCCCGTGAACCTCAAGCGCTTCAAGGAAGAGGTCGGGACGGTGATGGGGATCTACAACTCGGCGTGGGAGAAGAACTGGGGATTCGTCCCCATGACCCCGGCCGAGTTCGAGCACATGGCCAGGGAGTTCCGCCCGGTGGTGGACCCCAACCTGTGCCTGATCGCCGAAAAGGACGGCGAGCCCATTGGCTTCCTTCTCTGCCTCCCGGACCTGAACCGGGCCATCAAGCACATCCCCAACGGCAAGCTCTTCCCGTTCGGCCTCTTCAAGTTCCTCTGGCACAAGCGGAAGATCCGCTCCCTGCGCATCATGACGCTGGGGATGAAGCCCGGCTACCAGGACTCGGGGATCGGCGCGGCGCTCTACACCGCCGGCTTCCACGCCGGCGACCAGCGCGGCTACGACGACGGCGAGGCCAGCTGGATCCTGGAGGACAACCACCGCATGTGCACGGCGATGGAGAAGGCGGGGGGGACGCTGTACAAGCGGTATCGGATCTACGAGCGGCCGCTCTGAAGAAGAAAAAAGAAAGTCCTTAGTGCTTAGTGCTTAGTCCTTGGTTGTCGGAGCGCCGTCCTTCACGCAGTTCAGGACTAAGGACTAAGGACTAAGGACTAAGGACTAAGCACTTTCCGTTTTCCGTCCGCCGCCCCGGCACCCGTCGGGCGCGGCGGATCTTCGTTCGCGTGCGAAACCATTGGGCCCTCGCAATCCGTCCACCCGTGAAACGAACCGCGGACGTGAGGGTAGACTGTCGGCCCGCCGAGCCGCGCGTGAGCGGATGACCGAAATCTCCTGGAGGATTAGCAAGATGCGCCCGTGGTCCCCCCTTGCCCGCGTCCTTCCGGCCGCCCTGCTGGTGCTCGCGGCCTGCGACGGCGGCAACTCCTTCGATCCCGACCGCCTCACCGCCGACCAGGTGGACGGGCTGTACGAGATCTGCGACCTGCGCTTCGTCCCCACGCAGGCGGCGTTTCCCACGGCTGACCTGCGGCAGGGGGTGATGAACCTCAACCCGCCGGCCACACGCCCGCGTCCGTCGCTCTCGCTCAGCAACGGCAGCTTTGACCTGACGTACACGCGCAAGAGCGACAACTTCCTCCAGCAGCTGCGCGCCACGTACAGCCTGGCGCCCGAGGACGTGGTGCTGCGCGTCTACACGGGGGAGACGCCGAGCGCGCTCGCGGCGGAGCTTCTCCTTCCGCAGTCGGTCCCGCTCCGCTTCGCCGACTCGCCCAGGCGGCTGACGGCCGGCGGCAACGGCTTCGTCTACACGGTCCGCCGCGCCGACTACGCCCGCGCGGCCGGGATCACCGAGAATGGGCTGAGTGAGCGCATCGAGGGGCGACTCGTCGCTTCGCTGGCATCGCCGGCCTGCTCGTGATCGCGGGCCCGATCGGCTGAACGACGACACACGGGTCCGGCCACGCTGGCCGGGCCCGCTTTCTTCGGACGTGGGGCATCCCCTATCTTCCGTTCCATGAGAAGGACGACCCTGGCACTCGCCGCCGCCCTCGCCGCGGCGCTCCCCGTCTCCACCCCGGCCGCCGCGCAGGGGGGCGAGGGCGGGTGGAACGCGCCGCGCGCCCTGGAGCTGATCCAGAAGGCCCAGCAGCGCCGCTCCGAGACGCTGGCCGACACCGGGCTGGTGGACTACCAGGCCGACGCGCGCGGCTACGTCTACTTCTACCTGGACCGCCGCGACCTGGACGAGCGCACCCTGGTGAAGACCGACCAGGTGGCGCTGGAGGTGCTCTGGAAGGCGCCGGACAAGAGCAAGCAGCGCATCGTGGGGCTCCGCGACGACAAGACGCTCCCCACCAACATCCGCTACCACGAGGACCACCTCACGGTGGTGCAGGACAACTTCGGCGACCTGATCCGCCTGGGCGACGGCGACGAGGTGCGCGACGTCCTGCATCCGGCGGCGGGGACGTCGGGGTCGTTCTACGACTTCCGGCTGGCCGACTCGACCTCCATCCGCATCCCCGGGAACCCGGAGCCGGTGCGGGTCTACCGGGTGGAGGTGCGCCCCCGGCGGACGGACCAGCCGGCGCTGATCGGGGCCATCTTCCTGGACCGGCGCGCGGGCGACATCGTGCGGATGGACTTCACGTTCACCTCGGCGTCGTACGTGGACCGGCAGCTCGACTACATCAACATCTCGATGGAGAACGGGCTGTTCAAGGGGCGCTTCTGGCTCCCCACGCGGCAGCAGGTGGAGATCCGGCGGCAGCTCCCGGAGCTGGGCTTTCCCGTGGGCGGCGTGATCCGCGGGACCATGCAGATCCGCAACTACCGCTTCAACCAGGGTCTTCCCGACTGGCAGCTGGCCGGCCGCCGCGTGGTCTCGGTGCCGGACCGGCAGCGGCGCGCCTTCGCCTTCGAGGAGGCGATCGACGCGGAGCTGAAGGAGGAGGGGCTGGGCCCCGAGGTGGAGCTGGCCGACGTGCGCCGGCAGGCGGCGGAGCTGATCCGCGCCCGCGTGCTGAGCGGCCTTCCGGGGACGCGGCTGGACGTCCCGGCGGCGTCCACGGTGGGCCGCTACAACCGCGCGGAGGGGCCGGTCGTCGGCTTCGGCGTGCGGTCGACGCCGCGCGAGCAGGTGGCGCTCTCGCTCTCCGGCGGCTTCGCGTTCGGCGCGGCGCACCCGCTGGGGGCGGCGGAGGTGGAGGTGACGCGCCCCGGCTACCGGCTCACCGGCGGGGCCTTCCTCAACCAGCCGCGCGACGTGGGCGTGGGCCCGGTGATCTCCGGGGCGATGAACACGCTGTCGTCCCTCCTCGCCGGGCGCGACTACTCGGACCTGTACTTCGCCACGGGCGGGAGCGTGGGGGTGGAGACGGGGATCGGGCGCGGATGGCGCGCGGCGGTGACGGCGCGCGGCGAGGACCAGCGGAGCGCGTCGCTGGAGACGGAGGCCTCGGCGTTCGGCGACTTCCGCCCCGTGCGGGGGATCGACGAGGGGGTGATGATCGGCGGGGCGCTGGGGGTGTCGCGGAGCGCGGCGTCGGGCGTGGCGCGCGGGGTGTCGATCTCCGCGGGGGTGGACGGCGGGCGGCTGCTGGGGGAGGACGACGGCGAGGACTTCACCTTCGCGCGGCCTCGCCTCGATCTCGGCTACGTGCGCCGCTGGTCGCCGCGCGACGCGCGGCTGGAGGTGGAGCTGGCGGCCGGCGCGGCGTTCGGCGAGCTGCCGCGCTCGGCGCTGTACCTGATCGGCGGGCGGGGGACGGTGCCCGGGTACCCGTTCCGCGCCTGGGGCGGCGACAAGTTCGCCACGCTCCGCGCCACCACCTCGGCGGACGTCTGGTCGCCGCTGGTGCGCGGGCGGATCTTCGGCGCGGCGGGGTGGAGCGACGTGGGCACGGTGGGGCGCGAGTCGCTGCTGAGCTGGGGCGCGGACACGGCGCGCGATCCGCTCCTCTCGGTGGGCGCGGGCGTCGGCATCTTCTACGACATCCTCCGCGTGGACGTCGCCCGGGGCCTCACGGACCGCGGCCGCTGGGAGCTGATCATCGAGGCCAACCCGTCGTTCTGGGATTTCCTCTGATCGACCTCTGCCGAAGGCCACCGATCGCCAGGAGCGCGCGATCGTGAGCGATGCGCGGCGGCGTGGGGATACGGTGTGGCGCGCAGCCGCGGCCTCCGCGCCAGCGGTTGAAGCCGCCGGCTAGAACCACGGGAAGCCTCGCACGATCCGGTGTGGGGGAGATGGCGGTGCACGAGGCTACACGCGACTGCGTCGCTCGGTTATGTTTCGCGTCCGATGGTCCGGATCTCCCCTCCTCGGCTCGACGCTCGGGGAGGGGATTTCGCATCGGGAGATCGGCGGCACTCGCGCGCGCCGTTCGGCAGTTGATAACTTCCTCTCGCACCATCGCACCATCGCACCATCGCACCATCGCACCATCGCACCATCGCACCATCGCACCATCACACTCTCGCACTCTCGCACTATCCGGTGATCGACGCGTTCCATCTCCCCGCGCTCTTCCATCCCCCGACGACGACGTGGTCGTTCGGGCGGGGGGCGGACGCGTTCGACATCCGGGTGCCCAGGCTGACGCCGGGGCTGCTGCGCGAGCAGGTGGAGGCGCTGGTGGAGGCGCGCGAGCGGCACCTGGCCCGGCGGCCGGTGGGGGAGATCGTGGAGGTGATCGACCGCGTGGCGCACCGGCTCCTGGATCCGGCGGACGAGCTGCGGGTGACGGCGGAGCGGGCGCTGCCGGCCATCACCCACTACTCGCCGGCGATGGTGCACCGGGTGCTGGACCAGATGGCGGCCGACTGGCGCGCCGGGCCCATCCGCGAGCTGCTGCGCGCGGAGTTCGGCGATCCGCGGGTGCTGGACGAGTTCCGGCCGGCGGCGCGCGGGCACGGGCGGCAGGCGGCGTTCGGGCCGCGGCTGGCGGTGCACGTCTTCAGCGGCAACGTCCCGGGCGTGGCGGTCACCTCGCTGGTCCGCTCGCTCCTGGTGAAGTCGGCGACGCTGGGGAAGACGGCGGTGGGGGAGCCGCTGCTGGCGTCGCTCTTCGCGCGGGGGATCGCGGCGGAGGACGCGGGGCTGGGATCGTGCCTGGCGGTCACCTACTGGCCCGGCGGCGACGAGGAGATGGAGCGCGCGGCGCTGGGGAAGGCGGACCTGGTGGTGGCGTACGGCGGGGCGGAGTCGGTGGAGTCGGTGCGGGCGCGCACGCCGGCGGGGGCGCGGTTCGTGGGGTACGGGCCCAAGCTCTCCTTCGGGGTGGTGGGGCGCGGCGGGCTCTCGGAGGAGCGCGCGGCGGAGTCGGCGTGCGCGGCGGCGCTGGACGCGTCCACGTTCGACCAGCAGGGGTGCGTGTCGCCGCACCTGTTCTACGTGGAGGAGGGGGGCGAGGTGAGCCCGCGGGAGTGGGCGGCGCTCCTGGCGCGGGAGATGGCGGCGGTGGAGCGCGACCTTCCCCGCGGCTCGCTGGCACCGTCGGAGTCGTCCGCCATCCGCCAGCTCCGCGCGCACGCCGAGTTCGCCGGCGGGATGGAGTTGCACGCCTCGCCCGAGGGAACGGCGTGGACGGTGATCTACGATCCCGATCCCGCCTTCTCCGCGTCGTGCCTGAACCGCGTGGTGCGGGTGAAGCCCGTGGCCTCGCTGGACCAGGTGGCGGGGCGCGTGGAGCGATACGCCTCCGTCCTGCAGACCGTGGGCGTGGCCGCGTCCCCCGAGGCCACGCTGGCGCTGGCGAGCGCGCTGGGGCGCGTGGGGGCGAGCCGCGTCACCTCGCTGGGAAGCATGGCCTGGCCCCCGCCCGACTGGCACCACGACGGCCAGCCGCCCCTCCGCACCCTCGTCCGCTGGTGCGACCTGGAGGAGTAGGCGGAGAACGGGAGATGATGAAAGCAGGGCCGCGGAGGCATCTCCGCGGCCCTGCTGCTTGTTGTGCGATAATTCGGATCAGTGTGGACGCTAATCGCTTGTTCAGCGTGCGTTGAGGAGGGCAAGATTTGCGGCGGCGACGGCGGAGCCCGCGTCCGCAGCCTTCTGGTACCAGTGGCGGGCCTGTTGGGGATTCCTGGCCACTCCATCACCCTGCTCGTACATCCGTCCGATCATCTCCATCGCCCGGGCCGACCCCTTGTTCGCGGCCTGATTGTACAGATTGAGCGCCGCGTCCGTATTGCGAGGCCCGTCCAATCCCCGCTGGTAGACCTCTCCTGCGCCGACCAAGGCGTCCACGAATCCCGCATCCGCAGCCTTCTTGTACAACGCAATCGCTGAATCACGATTCGCCTTCACATACCGCCCGTGTGCGTACAACCCCGCAAGGCTGCTCATCGCAGGCGCGTAGCCATGTTCCTCTATCGCCGCGTCGTACCAGTGCTTCGCCCAGTAGTACTTACCATTCATCTCGTGCAATAAACCCCTTCCATGCATGACGCGCGGGTCTCGCTCCTTTTCAAGTGCCTTTTCCAACCAATGCTCCGCCAGAGCTTTGTTCGGATCGGTCCCCTCACCATTCAGGTACATAACGCCGAGATACCCCATCGCCTCCTCGTTGCCATCTTCCGCGAAGTTCCTGAAGAGGGAAAATGCGACGGCGTAGCTTCTGGCATCGTACAGATCCTTTGCCTTCGTCAGATCGCCCGGAACAATCGGTGTGGGGGAATCGATTCCATGCGTGCTCTCTGGATGAAACAGCGTGTTTATTGAAGCACGGTTTCCTTGCGCACCGCCGTTCGGGTCGCGACCCCACTTGTAACCATACAGGAGGAAAGACCCGAACACGACCGCGACCGCGACCGCGGCTATCGCACCCAATCGTCGGAACCCCTTGGCGGGCGTCGAGTGAGCGGCGGCCGGTGCAGGTTCGACCACGACACCCGGCGAAACCAGCACCAGCTCCGCCGGATTCACGTCTGGGCGGGCAACCAGCACCGCGCATTCCTCCTCGTCGGGATGCTCCATCGCCACCGCCAAGCATGCCTGTTCATACGCATCTTGAACAGACGTCCCAAATGCGATCGCCCGGTAGAAGGATGCGCTGAAGGTGATGGCGGCTAGGTCCGAGATGGGACTGCGCATTCCAATGGCGCACCCCACGACGTCGGCGATCGCCTCCGCCTGTGGCAACGACGTGCAGGCGTTCAGGAGACCGACGCGGATGTCGCCGCGAAACAGCTTGAACATTCGTTTCAGAACCGCCGCGTTCGCGGTGCGCGCACCTGTCCCATCTTCACTGGACAGCACCAAGCCGTTGCGACCACCATGCCCGCTAAAGTGCACAATCTGCGGCCGGACCTCATTCAGCGCCTGGAGCAGATCGTCCCCGCTCGCAGCGGGTCGAAGATCCAGATCGACACAGTCACGATGCTCCGCCCCGCGCACTTTCCTTCGGATACGCCGCACCTCCTCGTCCAGCAGCAGCTTGTCGGCCTCGCCCTGAACGGACAACGGGTCGGCGGCGAAGAAGAGGACTTTGATCTTGCTCATGGGTGCCACGATGAAGGATGACGCGTGGAAGATGTAGACGGACAGACGAGCTTCCGTTCCCGCTCGGCGGTGTCGGATTGAGATTGAGGTGGGAGCGCCGCCGATCAGGACCTTCTCGCGCACGAACCGCAAGCGGGCAGCGAAGGTAGGGATCCGCGGCAACGACCAAGCTCGCGCCTCCGCGAGAATTCAGCAACGGCGAAGAGCGACCGAAGAAGAGCTGTGGAAGAGACACGTTCTCGCAGATGTGCGCTCGGGACGCGCCAGCGGTTGGATGAATCGAGGAGAGCAGAGTGGATGGCGACGAAGGGAAGGATTCGACGCCTGCCCCAGGAGCCCCGCCGGGCGGATCGGAATCGGTGGATCGAGCGCCGACGGATCGCGATCGGGCGACGGACGGCGGGGCGTGCGCGTGATCGGATGGATCGGGCGTGGCGGAAGGACGTGGATCGCGGAATCCGATCCGCCTCTCCCGCGCGGCTCGATGGAAGATCGAAAGAGGCGCATCGGCCGGATCGATCCGGGGACGGAGGCGGACGCGCATCGCGAGGCGGCGCAAGTCATCTTCCTACAACGCGGTAACGATCGGGTGATCCCATCTCGCCCGGGCGGCGGCGTGGCACGGGCGTTGCTCCCGTCCACCGCGACGGATCCCCTTCCAGAAGAGCCGAACCCGACGCGCCGGACGAGCCCCTATGTCGCTTCATCTGTTCAGCACACCGACCCAGTGCACGCAATGCGGCACCACGGTGGACGATCCCACCGTCGACCGGTGCCCCAAGTGCGGCGCCCTCCTCAAGGAGCGGCGCGCCCCGCGCCGGCTGGCCGGCGTGGACGAGCGCTACGGCAGCCTGCGCGTGCTGCTGGGGATCATGCGCTTCCTGGGAATCATGGTGCTGCTGGTGGGCGGCCTGATCTTCTTCTCGTCGCTGGGCGAGGACCGCACCACGGCCACGCAGAGCACCCTCCTGCTGCTGGGCGCCGTGGTGGTGAGCGTGGCGCTCTTCGCCGTCGCCGGGATGTTCGAGCTGCTGATGGACGTGGAGGAGAACACCCGCTCCTCCTTCCGCCTGCAGCAGATGATGATGGAGGGCCGCGCGGACGCCGCCGGCGCCGCGGCGCGCGCCGCCGCCGCCGACGTGACGGCCGCCCCCTCGGCCGACGGTCCGCGCGCGGACACGGCCGCGCCCCGCGCACGCACAGGAGTCTGACCCAGGATGAAGAGCAGGACCCCCATCCTCGCCGCCGCCCTTGCCGCGGGCGTCGGCCTCGCGGCGTGCAAGGCCGACGCGCCCGAGGGCGCCAGCGCGCTCCGCAACGCCGCCGCCCCCTCCGAGGCGAGCGCCGCCGAGGCGCCGAAGCCCGCCGCGCGCACCGTCCCCGCCGACGCCGGCCGGGCCTCCGGGCCGCTCCAGGCGCAGGCCGAGGCCATCGTGGGGCCGGGCCGGAAGGAGTGGACGCTGCTGGCCTGGTCGGTGGACCGCCAGGAGACGCTGTTCGCCATCAACGCCGACTCGGCGCGGATCCCGGCCTCCAACAACAAGGTCTTCTCGAGCATCTGGGCGCTCTCCGAGCTGGGCCCCGACTACCGCTTCCCCACCGACATGCTGATGCACGGCGCCGTCCAGGACGGCGTGCTGCGCGGCAACCTGGTCATCCGCGGTTCCGGCGACCCGGCGTTCGGCTACCCGGCGTACGACCGGGACCCCATGAACTCGGTGCGGGGGATGGCCCAGGCGCTGAAGGCCAGGGGAATCCGGGTGGTGGAGGGCGGGATCATCGCCGACGAGACGTTCAACTCCGAGGCCAACTACGGGCCCGACTGGCCCCGCGACACGGGGAACGGCGTCTCCAACTACGCCCCCACCGTCAGCGGCCTCCCCTTCCAGCGCAACATGCTGCAGGTGTCGTTCGCGCCCGGCGGCGCCGGCGTGGTGACCATGCCGGAGGTGCCGGAGATCCCGGTGACGCGCCGCCCCGGCGGACGCGCCTCGGCCACCCGGCACCCGGACGGCGACACCGTCATCGTGCGCGGCAACGACGCCCGCAAGGGAAGCCGCTACATGGTGGGGGTGAAGGAGGCGGCGCTCCTGGCCCCGGCCGCGCTGCGGCAGGCGCTCCGCGAGGCGGGGATCGAGGTGCGGGGCCGCGTGGCGCTGGGCGAGACGCCCAGGGGAGCCCAGCTGGTGCACCGGCACTACTCCATCCCGCTGGGCGAGATCATCCCGCAGCTCAACCAGAACTCGGACAACTTCTTCGCCGAGCACGTCTGGGCGGCCGCCGTGGCGAAGGCCACCGGGCACGGCACCTTCAAGGGGGGCGGACAGGCCTCGGCCAACTTCTTCCACGACAACGCGGGGGTGGACTGGGGGCAGCTCTGGCAGGCGGACGGCTCCGGCCTCTCGTCGCAGAACCGCACCAGCGCGCACGCCCTGGTCTCGGCGCTCTACTACGCGCACCAGCAGCCGTGGTCCGAGCTCTTCCACAAGTCGCTGGCCGTGGCGGCGGACCGCAACGGCACCATGGCGCGGATGTTCGTCGGCGGGCCGGCGGCGGGGAACCTGCACGCCAAGACGGGCTACATCAACGGCGTGCGCTCGCTCTCGGGCTTCGTGAAGACGGCGGGCGGCGAGCTGGTGGTGTTCTCGATGATCTACAACGGCCGCGGCACCTCCGGCTCGCGCGGCGTGCAGCAGAACCTCGGCAACCTGCTCGCCACCTACACGCGCTGACCAATTCGGCGGCGGATGCGGTGGAAGGCCGGCTCTCGATGCGAGGGCCGGCCTTCTTCGCGTTCGGCGCCGGGAACCGATCGGCTGAAGCGCGCGCCCGCGGCGGCCCTCACCGGCGACAGGCCTCGGTGCACGAGGTAGGTTCGACGGCACGCAGATCAAAAGCGCGAAGCGCCGAGGTGTTCCCCTCTCCCGTTATCGGGAGAGGGGAACGCGTGATGTGTCCGCGAGGCAGTTTTCGCGGACCATCACGCGAGGGGTGAGGGTGCCGCGGGCGCGCACCGAATCCCTTCATCCTCACCCTCGCCCCCGGCCCGGAATGGCTGCCGAAGACCAGCAGATCCCGATCCCCATCTCCCGACACACGAACGGCCGGCCCCGTCTCCAGGGCCGGCCGTGCCGTCATCCTCCGGTTCTCCGCCGACGAGCGGCGGAGGCGGAGCTTACTTCTGCGTCGCCAGCGCCGCCTCGATGCGCTCCAGGCGGGCGCGGAGGGCCGCGTTCTCGCGCTCCAGCGCCTCGATGCGCTGCGCCTGCTCGCGGCTGCGGGCGTCCAGCGCCTTCACGCCGGCGAGCGCCACGCCGTCGGCGTCCACGGTGCCGATGGTGACGTCGTCGTTGCCCAGCCCGAACGCCTTGCGGAAGTCCTGCGCCGTGGGGCCCAGGTGCCGGATCCCGCTGTCGTCGGTGCGGTAGCTCCACGACGAGACCGGCATGGAGCGGAGGCGCGTGAGCACGTCCTCGCCGTCCACGCGCTCGAAGAGGTGCTTGCGGTTCACGTCCGAGGTGTTGGTCCAGACGCCCGAGGTGGAGAGGTACGCCCCGGTGCTGGTGCTGATCACCGCGTTGCTCTGCCCCCAGTTGCTGACCGAGGCGCCGGACTGGATGGTGACGCCGGTGCTCAGGTTGCTGGCGGTGAAGATCCGGAAGCCGCCCGAGACGCGCCAGTTGGACGAGTGGTTCACCCCCGCCCGCAGCGTGTCCACCGACGAGCGGTCGGAGAAGACGAACGAGCCCTGCCGCGCGTTGGTGTGCGCGTGGTACCCCAGCGCCACCGAGGCCGCGCCCGAGGCGGTGTTGTCCTCGCCCGCGGCGAACGAGGACTGCTGGGCGGCCGTGCTGCGCAGGCCGAAGGCGACCGCGTTGCTGGCGCTGGCGCGCACGTCCTGGCCGATGGCCACCGAGTAGTCGCCGATGTTGGCCGCGTCCCACTGCGTGCCGTTGATCCCGCCGGCGCGGAAGGCGCCCTTGCGCGGGTACCACATCATGCGCGTCCCCGAGCCCTCCGCGGGGATCCCGCTGCCGCTGGCGTCCCCGTCGTAGGTGCCCCCGAAGAGGGCGCCGGCGTCGACGTTGACGCGGAAGAGGCCCATGCCCTGGTAGCTGACCGCCAGGACCGAGTCGGGGGTCTGCGCGGCCGCCGCGGAGGCCGAGGCCGCCAGGAGCCCGGCGGCGAGAAGCGAGATGCGGATGGAGGTTCTCATGATCGTGCCCGTCGTATGGGGGAAGATTCCGGCCAGGGGAAGAGGATTGGGATCGACCGTCGCGGGGAGGGCGGAGGGGTCGGCGACCGACCCCTCCGCCCTCCGACGGTCGTTACTGCTTCGGCGCGGCCAGCAGCGCCTCGATGCGCTCCAGGCGGGCGCGGAGCTCCGCGTTCTGGGCCCGCAGGTCGGCGTTGGACGCCTCGAGGGCCTCGATGCGCCGGGCCTGCGCCGCGGTGCGGGCGTCCAGCGCCTGCGCCGCCGCCATGTTCACGCCGTCGATGTCCACCGAGTTGATCATGAGCTCGCTCTCACCCAGGCCGAAGGCGGCGCGGAAGTCCTGCGCCATGGGGCCCATGTGGCGGATGGAGCCGTCCTGCGTCCTGTAGTTCCACGAGGAGACGGGGACGCGGCGCAGCCGGCTCAGGATCTCCTCGCCGTCGATGGCCAGGAAGTTCTCCTTGCGGTTGCGGTCGGAGACCGCGCTCCAGCCGCTGCCGCCGGCCGCCAGCTCCACGCCGGAGGTGAGGGCCTGGTTCGTGAAGAACTTCACGCCGCCGCAGCCGCGCGCCACGAACTGGTTGTTGGCCGTGGGATACACCGAGTCGGACGAGAACCCGGCGCAGCCGTCGCCCAGGACGACGGAGCCCTGGCGGTTGGCGGTGCGGGCGTTCTTGCCGATGGCCACCGAGAACTGGCCGCTCGCGCTGTTCTGCAGCCCGATGGCGACGCCGAAGTTGCCGTTGGCGATGCTCGGCCCGAGCACGATCGCGGCCAGGCCGCCCGCGATGGAGCTGGGCCCCATGGCCAGCGCGTCGTCGTTGGTGGCCTGCGCGCCGCTCCCGATGGCCACGGCGCCCACGGCGCTGGCGGTGCCGTTGAAGGCGAACGCGCGGTCGCCGCTGGCGGTGCCGTTGTTGCCGAACGCCACCGACTCGTCGCCGCTGGCGGTGGTGTACAGGTTCGCCGCGAACGAGTGGTCGCCGCTGGCCCGGGAGTTCTTGCCGAACGCGGCCGAGCCGGCGCCGACGTTGACGTCGTCCCAGAAGCTCCCGGCGCCGTTCAGCCCTTCGGTGATCACCTGGCCCGCCCGGATGGCGTACTTCCCGGGGTGCCACATCAGCCGCACCCCGTCGCCGGTGGCGGGGATGGAGCCGGACTCGGCGGTGCCGCGCACCACGAGGCCGGCGTCGTTGTTCAGGCGCAGGAGGTTGCTCCCGCTGGCGCTGGCCACGAAGACCGAGTCCTGCGCGGCGAGCATGGGGGCCCAGCCGACGGCCGCGAGCACGGCGAGGGCGGGAAGTACGATGCGCTTCATGGTGCCTCAGGGACGGAGTGGAAGATCCAGTTATCCGGAAGACGACCACCCGCCCCCCGCACCGGCGTTCTCGACCGGTGCGGGGGGCGGGCGCGTCACGGAACGCTGATGGAGAGCGTCCTGCCGTTCAGGTTGAGCGGGCCGTCCTGCACCGATACGGCGCCGGTCGTCCGGGTGGCGCCCTGGAGCGCGGTGCCGCCCGCGAGGACGAGCGCGTCCACGTTGCCCTGGAGAAGCGCGCCGGCGCCGGTCATCCGCACCGTGCCGCCGTAGACGTTGCCGACGGCGTCCACGTTGCCGAGCGACGTCAGGGCGAACCCCTCCAGGCCCAGCGTGCTCCCGGGCCCCACGCGCAGCGCGGCGACCACCACGTCGCCCGTGAGCTTGGGCATGTTGACCACCGAGTCGGCGGGCGGGATGGCCACGACGCTGCTGGAGTCGGGGACGACTCCGTCCTGCCAGTTCCCCGCCGTCGTCCACAGGGAGTCCACGTCGCCCTCCCACACCGAGCCCCGGAGCGCGACGGTTCCCTCGGAGAGCGGCGTCTCCACCACCACGGTGAAGCTGAAGGTCGTAACCGAGGCGCTCACGTCGAACTGCCACTGCCTGCCCGCGGAGATCTCGTACGTCTCGAGGGTCTCGTTGTACAGGAAATACGGCTGCATCCCGGCGGTGAGGGTGCCCTCGCCGTCCTCGTTGCGGACTTCCACGCTCCCGGTCCCGGACGTCACCACGGGACCGTTCACGAAGTAGACCCTGACCCCCGTCACGTTGCCGAGGCTGTCCACGCCCATCGTCTGCTCCAGCAGGTTCTGGACGGTGACGGTGCTGGAGAAGATCTCCGTTCCGCTGTCGTAGCTGGTGCCGGAGCTGGCGAGCTTCACGTAGATCTCCTGCCCGCCGATGACGTTCGCGCGGACGCCGCCCGGAGTGGCCGGGGCCTGCGGGCTGCACGACATCGTCCCGGTGGCGACGGTCACCTGGCACTGGAGGGTGGCGCGCGGAGCGGGAGCGGCAAGGCCGCCGTCGGGGGACATCGGATTGCGGTCGACGCAGGCGGACGCCAGCAGCAGAAGCGCCGCGGCGAGGCTCCGCCGGCGTCGGAGGCCGGTGGGCATCATGGTTCTCCGAGATTGTGTTCGGTGGGGTCCTGCGAGATATGCATCGATCAATTTGGTGGATAACTCCAGCTTTGGCAACGTTTGTCGCATCATCCGCGCGGAATCAGCCACTACCGATGCTACAAACGCCTGTAGCAGGCGGGACGCGCGCCGGCCCCGCGGCGGATGCGCCCCTCTCCCCGTCGCTCTCCGCCCGTTGGCGCGGCGCGGGCGCCGGAGATAGGTTGTGCGCCCTCGAATGCGGCGCGGCGCGAACCCGGGACGGAGGGGGCACGGATGGCGGATCCACGGTTTCCGGTGGGGAGGTTCGACCCCCGGCGCGAGGTCGATCCCGGGCTGCGGGCCGGGTGGATCGACGAGGTGGCGGCGCTCCCGGCGCGGCTGCGCGAGGCGGTGGCGGGGCTCTCGGACGAGCAGCTGGACACACCGTACCGCGAGGGCGGGTGGACGGTGCGGCAGGTGGTCCACCACGTCCCCGACAGCCACATGAACGCCTACGTCCGCGTGAAGCTGGCGCTCACCGAGGAGGCGCCGCTCATCAAGACGTACGACGAGGCGGCCTGGGCCACCCTCGCCGACACGCGCGGCACGCCGCCCGAGGTGTCGCTGGCGCTGCTAGACGCGCTCCACGCGCGCTGGACCACGCTCCTCCGCTCGCTGGGCGAGGCGGAGTGGAAGCGCGCCATCACGCATCCCGAGTGGGGCGCGGTGCGGCTGGACGCGCTCCTGGGGCTGTACGCCTGGCACGGCCGCCACCACACGGCCCACGTCACCTCCCTCCGCGAGCGGATGGGCTGGTAGCGCGCGCCATCGCCGGATTGGCGATCCACATCTCCCGACCCTGAAACGACGTTGACCGATCCGCAGCCGCTGACGCACGAGTTGCGGTCCCGCCTCCTGGCGCGGCTTGCCGCGGGGGTGGGCGCGCCGTGGGACGACGCGGAGTTCGACACGCTCGCCCGCGGCGTGTTCGCGCACCAGTACGCCTGCAACGCGCCGTATCGCGCGTTCTGCGAGCGGCGGGGGATCGATCCGGGCTCGGTGGGGCACTGGACGGAGGTCCCGGCGGTCCCCACGGACGCGTTCAAGGCGGCGGCGCTGGTCTGCGGCGATCCGTCCGCGGCCACGGTCTTCCGCACCAGCGGCACCACGCTGGGGGCGGAGCAGCGCGGCGCGCACTACATGCCGGAGCTGGCGCTGTACGACGCCTCGCTCCGCGCCGGGTTCGCGGCGCACCTCCTCCCGGACGGGGCACGGCCGCGCTTCGTCTCGCTGGTCCCCCGCCCCGCCGAGCTCCCGGACTCGTCGCTCTCGCACATGGCGGGGGAGGTGTCGTCCGCCTTCGGCGCGGGGGAGGCGGGGTGGTTCGTGTCGCCGGACGGGGGGATCGCGCGGGAGCGGCTGGCGGAGGCGCTGCGGGCGGCGGAGGCGGCGGGGGACGCGGTGTGCGTGCTGGGGACGGCGTTCGCGTTCGTCCACTGGCTGGACGCACTCGCCGAGTCCGGGGAGCGCTTCCATCTCCCGCCGGGGTCGCGGGTGATGGACACGGGCGGCTTCAAGGGGCGCTCGCGCGAGGTGGGGCGCGAGGAGCTGTACGGGATGATCGAGAACCGGCTGGGAATCGCGCCCGCGTGGTGCGTGAACGAGTACGGGATGACGGAGATGAGCTCGCAGTTCTACGACGGCGTGGCCGGCCGCGCCGCTCCCGTCGCCGATCGGCTGCACGCGGGCCCGCCCTGGGTGCGCACCCAGGCCGCCGACCCCGAGACGCTGCGCGCCCTTCCGCACGGCGAGGTGGGCGTCCTCCGCCACTGGGACCTCGCCAACCTGGATTCGGTGATGGCGATCCAGACGGCCGACCTAGGCGTCACCTCGCCCGACGGCTTCCGCGTGATCGGCCGGGCGCGCGGTGCCGAGGCGCGCGGCTGCTCCCTCGCCATGGACGACCTGCTGAGCGCCATCGGGCGACGGTAGGGACTGCGGTGCGGAGGTGCGGAGGTGCGGAGGTGCTTCGGCGGACGCGGTGACTGCACGCGCGAGCGGATGAAAAACGGAGAGGCGCGAGTTTCCTCGCGCCTCTCCGTTTCCCTTTTCGCGGGCTCCATCCCCCACCCAGAGGACTTTTCCGCACTTCGGCGATTTTGCACATCGCGTGCCGATCGGTGACGATCGTCAGGCGGGGACGCTGCGCCGGGCCACCTCCTCGGAGGTGAGGCCGTACATGGGCGGGGTGGTCACGCCGAGCATCCCCAGCATCAGGTAGATCTGGCCGCGGTGGTGGACCTCGTGCTCCACCATCGCCCGCAGCCACTTCCAGGTGGCCATGGTGGCGCCGCCGGGGGTGGTGCAGGGGCGCTGGAGGTCGTCCGGGGTGAGGGCGCGGAAGATCTCCAGCGATTCGGCGTGCATGCGGTCGAAGTAGGCGAGGAGCGCTTCGTGGCCGTCGGCCAGCTCGCGGCCGCATCCGGCGTAGCGGCTGGGGCGGCCGGCGGCGTTCTCGGCGAACATCCACCGCTCCGTCGCCGCCAGGTGCCGCACCAGGTCACCCAGCGTGAAGGCGCCCTCCCTGTGCGTCCACTCCACCTTGTCCGGCGGGATGAGCGCCACCACCCGCCGCGTCCTCCCGCGGATGCTCTCCAGGTACTTCAGGAACGATTCGGCGTTCGTGATCTCCATCTGCGCAATGCCTCCATTCGACAGGACGATCGAGTCTCCCGCCCGAACGTAAACGCCGCCGGAGATGCGCGAAATGAAACGGACGCTCGAACGTCAGCGCGTCCGAGCGTCCGTGGATGGCACCACGTCATCGCCAGCACACCACACCGGGCGTCGTCGTCCCGAGGCCGGCCACGCCGAAGCCGCCGCCGGCACAGACTTCCGCAGGCCGAAGGATCTATCGCCTGCAACCCGACATAGTCGGGGCCTAAGCTATAGATCCTTCAGTCGCTTGGGCTCCTTCAGGATGACATCCGGTGTGTGGTCGGGATCGTGATGCGAAATCCGGGATCAGCGCGGCAGTCCGAAGCTCTCCCGCAGGTCCTCGGCCGCGATCACCCGTCCTTCCGCCCCGTCCGACTGCCCCGCCTCGATCGACCGGTGGACGTAAATCTCGCGCATCAGATCGACCCAGGTGGCGTCGTCCGGAAGCGCATCGATCAGCGCGTGCGCCTTATCCTTGAGGCCGCTGTCCGTCATCTTCATCTCCCGAACTTCAGCCCGAAGGCCGCCTTGGTCATGCGGCGGAGGAGCTGGTACTGCTGGGGGCGGTAGGGGAACCAGAAGAGCTCGCGCTTCATGGCGACGCGCGTGGTGGCCACGGCCTTCACCACGGAGAACTCCAGCAGGCCCTCGTCGCCCATCATCCGGCCGAAGCCGCTTTCCTTGACGCCGCCGTAGGGGAGCTCGGGGATGGCGAAGTTCATCAGCACGTCGTTGATCATCACCATCCCCGCGGAGAGGCGGGCGGCGATGCGGCGTCCGCGGCGGCCGTCGCGCGTCCACACGCTGGCGTTCAGGCCGAAGCGGCCCGCGTTGGCCAGGCGGATGGCGTCCTCCTCGTCGCGCACGCGCACCAGCGGAAGGACGGGGCCGAAGGTCTCGCCGGTGTTGAGCGCCATCTCGGGGGTGGCGTCCACGATCAGCGTGGGGGCCCAGACGGGGCCATCCTCGCTGGAGACGGCGCCGCCCACCACGATGCGCGCGCCCCTGGCCCGCGCGTCGTCCACGGTGCGCTGGATGACGTCGCGCTGCGGCTCGAAGATCAGCCGTCCCACGTCGAAGTCGGCGCCCTCCGTCGTCGGCACGCGCAGCTTGCGCATCTCGGCCTCGACGGCGGCGGCGAAGCGGTCGTAGATGCGGTCGGGGACCAGGGCGCGCTCGGTGGACATGCACACCTGGCCGGCATTGGACATCGCACCCCACACCACGCCCGCCGCCGCGCGCTCCAGGTCGGCGTCCTCGCAGACGATGGCGACGTCGTTGGCGCCCAGCTCCATCACCACGGGGGTGAGCTTCTCGGCCGCCGCCGCCATCACCCTGCGCCCGGTGTGCGGGGAGCCGATGAAGGCGATCTTGTCGACGCCGGCGCGGATGAGCGCGGCGCCCACGTCGCCGGCGCCCTCCAGCACCTGCACGATCTCGGGGTGGTCGGGGATGGCCTCGCGCACCAGGTCGCGGAGGATGGCGCCGCTCCTGGGAGTGACCTCCGAGGGCTTGATGACGACGGCGTTGCCGGCGAAGAGGGCGCCGACGGTGGGGATGCCGGGCATGGAGAAGGGGAAGTTCCACGGCGAGATGACGGCCACCACGCCGTACGGCTCGTGGAACTTGCGCCCGCCCTTGTTGATCATGATCCCGGAGCCGACGCTCCGGGAGCGGAGGACGCGGGCGGCGCGCTTCTCGTAGGTGCGGATCAGGCCGGCGATGATGGTGACCTCGTGGCCCAGCGCCTCGATGGCGGGCTTTCCCGTCTCGGCGCGGATGACGTCGACGATCTCGTCCAGCCGGCGGACCACCACGCCGCGCAGCGCCCGCAGCTTTCGCGCGCGCTCCCGGTGCGAGAGCGCGCCCCACGCCCGCTGCGCCTCGCGCGCGCGGTCCACCGCCGCCCGCGCGACCTCGTCGGCGGAGGGGGCGTCCGTGGGGCTCGCGGCGGGCTGCTCGATCACCGTGCTCATCGTGTGTCTTTCGTCAGGTCGATTGGCAGATCCCCGATTCCCATCCGTCGATCACGATCCCGATCTGATCCGCGGATTCCCATCCGCCGACCACGATCCGTCGATCCGATCCGCAGATCCCCATCCACCGATCCCGATCCGTCGATCCCGATCCACGGATCCCCGTCCACCGATCCCGATCGGATCCCATCCATCGATCCCGATCCGCGGATCCCCATCCACCGATCCCGCCGATATCGCTCCTCCCGGTTGAAACCGGGGGCTACGAAGGCACAAAGTCCGCCTTCGCGGACTGCGGCCTCGGCATCCCTGCGATCAGCGAAGGATCGCGCGGGCCTGGGATCGGTCCTCCCGCACCGCGCGTGGGCCGGTTACTTCTTCACCGTCTTCGATCGATCCTCGATCTCGTATTCGGCGCCCAGCTCGGCCCGGAGGAGGGCGAGGACGGCCTGGGCCTCGGCGTCGAAGCGGGCCTGCTCCTCGTCGGTCCAGGGCCAGGCGGTGCCGGGGTCGTCCCAGTCGACGCTCTCGTCGAACCAGGCGATCAGGCGCTCCACCCGCGCCTCCGTCTCGGCTTCGATCGGAAGCTCGTCGGAGGGGACGGGATAGCCGAAGGCCTCGCGCGCGGCCTCGTTGTCGGCCCACAGGCAGACGCCCGATCCCGCGTCGAAGAAGAACCGCAGCCGGTAGATGGCCATCGTGGGTCGCCCTCCCGTCCGAGTCCGAATAAAGCGGTTTCAGCCCGTCCGCCGGTCGCCGATCGCCGTCAGCACGCCGGCGCTTCCCGCGCGGCCGGCGGGGTGGCGGGCGTCGATGCGGGCGGCGATCACGGAGGCCAGCGCCATGATGGTCTCCTGCGGGTTCACCCCCGGCGCGGTCGGCAGGAGCGAGCCGTCGGCCACGTAGAGGCCGGGGACGCCGTGGCGCTCGCCGTCCGGGGTGCATCCGCTGGTCGCGGGGTCGGCGCCCAGGCGGCAGGTGCCGTTCACGTGCGCCGAGAGCACGCCCAGCTGGTTGGGGCCCGCGGGCCGGCGGTCGATCTCCCCCAGCTCGGACGGAGACCGCATCCGGCACGCCAGCGAGTGCGTGGTGGCCGCCTCGGCCGCCCCCGCCGCGAAGTGAATGCGCGCGGCGGCCTTCATCCCCCGCTTCAGCTGCTCGCGCTCGTGCGCCCCCAGCCGGTAGCCGATGCGCACCCGCCCCGCGCGGTCCACCCGCACCTCCCCGTCCGACCGCGCCCGGTCCGCCCCGTCGCGCGCCAGGACGATGAAGGGCGCCACGCGCGGCAGCATCCCCATCAATTCCGCGTGCGGCGCGCCGAAGCCGGGGAGGGCCACGGAGGCGAGCGCCGGGTAGAGCGGCGGGCACTCGATCCAGAAGCCGTAGCCGTCGCCGCCGGTGCGCTGGAACTCGGTGACGACGGAGGACAGGGGGATCCCCGCCGTGCCGTACATCTCCCGGTCGTAGAGCCCGGTGACCACGGTGGTGGGATGCAGCCGCAGGAACCGGCCCACGCCGCCGCCGCCCATCCCCGAGCGCTGCAGGATGGCCGGCGTCCCCACCGCGCCCGCGGCCAGGACGACGACGGGCGCCTCCACGGCGACGCGCCCGCGCGGCTGGCCGGTCTCGCGGTCGATCACCGTCCCGTGCACGCGCTTGAGCGGCGCGCGGCCGCCGGCCTCCACCACCTCCACGCGGTCGGCGCGGACGTCGGTGAAGAGGCGGGCGCCGGAGGCCAGGGCGGCGGGGACGTACGTCGCGGCCGTCCCCTGCTTGGCGTCGTAGCGGCACCCCAGCCCGCAGAAGCCGGAGCGGACGCACCCCTGCGCGTTGATCCGCGCCGGCGCCGCCTTCCACCCCAGCGACCGCGCGCCGTCCAGCAGCGCCCGGTTCGGAGGATTGTGCGCGTCGTCCGGGACCGTGCGGGTGTGCGTCTCGTCCTCGATGCGGTCGAACTCGGGGGCCATCTCGGCGGCGCGCATCCCCACCAGGCCGTGGTCGTCGGCCCACTCGTCCAGCACCCAGCCGTGGGTGCGGAGCATGATCATCCAGTTGACGGTGGTGCTCCCGCCCACGCTCCGCCCCTGGAGCATCGGATACGCCAGGTCGTCCGTGGCGCGGCCGCCGCCCTCGGCGTAGAGGCGCAGCGTCATCTCCCCCTCGCGCTCGGTGAAGTCCTCGCCGCGGTACCATCCGCCCTCTTCCAGGATCACCACGTCGTGCCCGGCCGCCGCCAGCCGCGCCGCCGCCACCGCGCCGCCGGCACCCGTCCCCACGACGCAGACGTCGGCGCGGACGCGGGTGTCGGAGCCCAGGCGCGCGCCCTCCGTCATCCCGCTCATCGCGTCGCCCCGCGGAGGGACGACGCGGAGGACGCGGCCGCGCTCGGGGACCGCGCGCGCCACCGGCTCGTCGTCGCGGGTGGCGCCGGGGAGCGGGCCCTCCCACGCCACGGCGGGCTCGCGGTCGTGCAGCGGGCCGCGGTGGCCGGTGTGGCCGAAGGACTCGGGGCGGGCGTAGAAGGTGGAGAGCACCAGGCGGCGGAAGGCCTGGAAGATGGTGCGCCGCGCGGGGATCCCGCTGTTCTCCCACCCGCGCAGCCACGCGTCCTGCCGCGCGGCGGACATCCGCGTGAAGCGGCGCGGCACGCCGCTGGTGAGCGCGGCGGTGGCCGGATGGTCGAGCACCGTCAGCAGCTGGGCGATCTGCTTGGCCTTGTCGAATTCCATCCCCGCCAGCCGCTCCTCCACGGCGCGCGCCAGGAGGGAGGCGGAGGCGTCGGGCGCGTCGGGGAGCGGGACCAGGCGGCGGCAGAGCGCCTCGAGGGTGGTGAGCTGCGCGGAGGTGAGCGTCATCCGGCGGCACCGCGTGGGAGGGGAGATGACCGGCCGGAAGCCGGGTCGAGAACAGCTGCGGGATGCATGATCGAGATCAAGCATAAGTGCTTATGCCGCACTGCGTCAATCGTCCGCCACGAACCCGGAAAAGTGAGCCCCGCTCAGTGCTTTCGCCTCTCCGAACGGCGTTCCGGCGGGCGATCTCCATCTCCCGATCCACGGGTGGTTGGGGCCCGTGGCGGGCCCACGATTTGCACCCCCGCGCCGCCACGCCCCGCAAGCGGGCTGAGGGTGCGGAGCGGCAGACCGGACGGCCGCCATCCACGGGAGACGCAGGCAAAGGAGGGTTCTCATGCGAGGGTACGGACGCGACTACCACGACCGCAGCTGGTTCGACCGCGCGGGGGAGACGGTGCGCGGCTGGTTCGGCGGCGGCGGCCACGACTACGACCGGGACTACGGCTCGGAGGTCCGCGGCGGCTACAACCGCGGCGGCGGCACCTACGGCGGCGGCCTCTCGGGCGGATACTCCGGCGGCGGCTACACCACCGGGCGCGAGTACGACCGCGGCGTGGACTGGACCAACCGCGGCAACACCTGGAACGGCGGAAGCCAGGACCTGCGGGGCGGCAACAACGGCTGGTACGGACGCGGCGGCGACGACTACGGCGCCGACTTCCATCGCGCCTCGTACGGGCGGGAGACGTACACCACGCGCGGCCGCGGCACCGGCATGGGGAGCGGCAACCGCCAGGGCGGCGCGTACGTCGGCGGCGGCTACCAGAACGGCGGCTACTCGGGCGGAAACAACGGCGTGGACTACGACCGCGACTTCGGCCGGAGCTACAACCGCTACGACAACGCTTACCGTGGCGGGCAGGGCGGCGGCGGGGTCGGTCGCGGGATGGACGAGATGGGGGCCTACGGCTACCAGGCCGGCGGGATGGGGATCGGCGGGATGGGGTGGGGGGACTACAACCGCGGCGCGTACGGCGGCGACCTGTTCCGCAACTCGCGGAGCGGCGGCGTGGAGCCGGGGAAGTACTTCCGCGGCTACGGCATCGGCTCCTCCGGCGGCAACGGCTACTCGCCGTACTGATCGCCGTCAGGCCGATGACGAACGAGGCGGGCGCTCCGGAGCGGGGCGCCCGCCTCTGCTTTCGTATCGAATGCCGCATTGGATCGCCCAATCGCCGATCCGTCATCCTTCATCAGCCACGCTCTCCCGGGATGGGCGGACGGATACACGAGCGGGTGGATGGCGCCCGATGCCATCCACCCGCTCGCGATCCCGTGGAGCCGGCGCCGGTCAGCAGGTGTTGATGCCGGGGCAGGTGTCGTCCATCACCGTGGGACCGATCACGATGGGGCAGACCTGCGGGTCCGTGTCCGGGATCAGCGGACAATCGCACGTGTTCTCGTGCCAGTACGACATGGGGTAGTCGAGGCACTGCGTCCGGACCACCGCCACGGTGTGGTAGCAGGTGTAGCCGCTGGCGGCGCCGCGCACCGTTCCGCGCTGCCCCACGACTGCCTCGGTGGCAAAGGACGATACCTCGAGCGCGTCCATGTCCAGGCGGATCTTCTTCATGGCTCCTCCGGCGTGGGTGATTCGATGATGATCTCCCGCAATGTATCTAATTAAGTCCGAAAACGACACTCGCCAACGCCCAGGATCTTCCGTCTGGCGATGGGGCCCACGGACGCGGATCGAGGAGGAGGACCGAAAAGCGACTTCACGAAAGGATCCCGATCCTCATATCCGTCCACGGCTCCAGGGTCGGCGCTCCTTCTCCTGGATGCGATGCTGGCCGGGCCTGCTCCGCGCGGCGGATCCGGGAGATCGGCATCAGGATCGATCCCCCGCCCCGCCCTCTACCCGATCAGCGCCAGCACGTCTTCCTGGCGATGGAGGAGGGCGTCGGGGCGCTCGGCGAGGAGGACCTCGCGGGGGAAGGGGCCCCAGAGGGCGGCGGTGCGGGTGCCGGCGGCGCGGCCGGCGGCCATGTCGCGCGGCGAATCTCCCACGAACCGCGCCTCACCGGCGGATACCCCCAGCTTGTCCAGCGCGAAGTGCACGGGGTCCGGGTGCGGCTTGGGGTTGGACGAGGCGGGCGCTCCGGGATCGGGGCGTCCGCCTCTGCGTTCGCATCGGATCTCGCAATCGCCCATCCGTCATCCTTCCAGGGGCCACGCTGTCCCGGGATGGACGGACAACGCGAGCGGGTGGATGGCACCCGATGCCATCCACCCGCTCGCGATCTCGTGGAGCCGGCGCCGGTCAGCAGCCGGTCACGCCGGGGCACGTCGCAAGAAAGATGGTGGGGGTCGGAACGGGGCAGATGCTCGGATGCGTGTCCTCGACCAGCGGGCCGCACGTGGGCTCGCCCCAGTACGATTCCTCGTAGTCGGCGCACTGCGTCCGGTAATACGCCACGGTGTGGTAGCAGGTGTAGCCGCTGGCGCCGCGCACCGTTCCGCGCTGCGCCGCGACCGGCGCGGTGGTAAAGGACGATACCGCGAGCGCGTCGACGTCCAGGCGGATCTTCTTCATGGCTCCTCCAGCGTGAGGGATTCGATGAACGTGCGCAATATAGAGAATTGAGTCTCAAAAAGACACTTCGCACCGCACGGAACAGTGCCGCCACCATTCGACGGTCGCCGCGCGCATACCGCCGGGAATCGCCGTCCGGTTCGATCCCCCTCGCCCGCCGTCCTACTCGATCAGCGCCAGCACGTCTTCCTGGCGATGGAGGAGCGCGTCGGGGCGCTCGGCGAGGAGGACCTCGCGGGGGAAGGGGCCCCAGAGCGCGGCGGCGGTGCGGGTGCCGGCGGCGCGGCCGGCGGCCATGTCGTGCGGCGAATCTCCCACGAACAGCGCCTCACCGGCGGATACGCCCAGCTTGTCCAGCGCGAAGTGCACGGGGTCCGGGTGCGGCTTGGGGTTGGACACGTCCTCCGGCGTCACGATCACGTCGAAGTGCCGGGTGATGCCGCAGATGTCCATCCCCACCAGCGTGCTCCGCCGGTACCGGCTGGTGACGATCGCCAGCGCCACCCCGCGCCGCTCCAGCTCCGCCACCGTCTCCACCGCGCCGGGAAAGGGGCGCAGCAGGGTGTCGAAGTGCTGGTCCTGGAAGGCGCGGTAGGTCTCCAGCATCGCCGCCGCCTCCTCCGGCGAGCGGGCGAAGCGGTTGATCTGCGTCTCCAGCGTCTTCCCGAACCCCGACAGCCACTCCTCGTCCGGCGGCACGGCGTCCAGGTGCGCGCCCATGGTGTGCCGGTAGCAGCGCATGATGAGGTCGGTGCTGTCGGCCAGCGTCCCGTCGAAGTCGTAGAGGACGGCGCGGATGGGCGATGGATTCACGTCGGTCATTCGTCCCGGGTCGGTTCGATGTCGATTCCCAGCGCCGCCAGGATGGCCGGCGCCACGTCGGCCAGCGTGCGGACGCGGCCGGCGACCGCCTCCCGCCCCGCGCCGATGGCGATCACCGGGACGGGGTTGCGGGTGTGGCCGCCGGTGACGTCCTCCACGTTGCCGTGGTCGCTGGCGACCACCAGGAGCGCGTCGGGCGGGAGGGCGCCGGCCAGGGCGCCCAGGAAGGCGTCCACGCGCTCCAGGGCGGCGGCGGCCGCGTCGATGTCGCCGCGGTGGCCCACGTAGTCGGTGTCGTAGTGGGCGAAGAGCGTCATCCCCGCCTCCGCGGCGATGCGGGCCAGGCGGCGGCCGGCCTCCGCCGCGGTGACGTCGCCCAGCTCGGGGCCCAGGCGGCCGCGCCAGTGCTCGTTGGTGATGGAGGAGGCGACGGCGCTCCCGTCCACCAGCTCGGGAAGGCCGCGGGTGAGGACGCCGGCGGCCTGCGCGGCCAGCGGCGGCGCGGCCGGGCGGCGGAAGATGCGCCGGTCCGCCTGCCCGTCGGCCAGCGGGTACGCGTTGGCGAAGGCGGGCGCCAGGCCGGCGGCGAGCGCGCGGCTCAGCAGGTTCTCCGCCGCCAGCAGCTCGCGCAGCCCGGTGGGCACCCAGGGGCCGAAGTGGCGGCCGTACTCGCGCGCCGCGTTGCGCCCGGTGAGCAGCGACGTCTGCCCCGTCCCGCTCTGCGGCGTCCCGTCCACGCCCAGCGTGGCGTCCGCGGCCACCAGGAGGGCGCCTTCACCCACGATCCGCCCGTCCGCGTCCAGGTCGCCGGCCACGGGGAGCCGGCCGCCCAGCAGCCGCCGCAGCTCCGGGAGCCGCGCGCGGGCGAACGGGTTGCGCGCCGGGTCCCCCTCGCCGACGCCCACGCCGTCGAGGAAGACCAGGAGCGCGCGCTGGGGCCGGTCGCTCGCCACGGGGGACGGGGGGTGCGGGTGCGGAGGCGCTGGGGACGCGGGATTCTAGCGAGCGGGGCGGCGGGGCGACAGCCGCGGATCGGGTGCGGGCGCGGGCGATCCGGGACCATGGACACGCCGGAGATCCGCCTTATCATTCATCCGCGGTTCATTCGCGGATCTTTCATTCATCCCGTACTCTCAGAGGCGATCATGGAGCAGAACCCCGGCGGCATCGGACCGAACGAATCCAGGGACTTCACCTACGTGGGCGAGATGATCCCCAACCAGGTGAGCATCCAGAACCTGAGCCCGGACCAGGAAGCCCAGTTCTTCATGCAGGGGATCAACGACGACGTCGCCGGGTGGAAGTACTTCGGCGCGGTGCCGGCCGGACAGACCATCTCCGTCCTGGTGAGCTGGCCCGGCGAGGGGCGCGTCACCAACCGCGGCGACAGCAACGCCAGCATCAATGTCTTCGGCGACGGCATCTTCCCGAAGAGCTGACGGCCGACGAGTCCCCGTACGAAACGAAGCCGCCGCCGGAGTGATCCGGCGGCGGCTTCGTTCGTTGGGGGTCCGGCGTGTAGGGTCAGCGCGGGATGCGGAGCTTCTGGCCGGGGCGCAGGCGGCTGCGGGCGCCCAGGCCGTTGGCGCGCTGGATGGCCTTGACGCTGGTGTCGTTGCGGCGCGCGATGGTCCAGAGCGACTCGCCGCTGCGCACCGTGTGGGTGCGGGCACGGGCGCCGCTGGCGCGGGCACGCGAGGCGGCGGTCGCGCGGGCCCGGCTGGCCGAGGCGGTGCGCGCCTTCGCGGCGGTGGCGGCGCGCTCGCGGGCGGCGCTGGCCTCGCGGACGCGCTCGGCGGCGCGGGCGGCCTCCATCTTCTCCTTCTCGGCGCCATACATCCGCCCGAAGTCCGCGGCGTAGCGGGCCGAGCGGCCTTCGGGGATGCGCACGGGGTAGGCGTCGCTCCCCGGGGGCGTCATCCGCTTCAGCAGGTGCGGGTTGAGCCGCGTCAGGTCCTTCTCCTCCACCCCGATCGCCCGGGCCACCATCTCCAGGTCGGTGCCGGCGGGGACGGCCACGGTGTCGGTCTCCAGCGGAAGCCAGCGCTCCACGTTCCCCAGCCCGTACTTCCCGGGCTCCTTGCCGATCAGCGCCGAGGCCAGGATCAGCGGGACGTAGTTGCGGGTCTCCTTCGGCAACCGGTGGCGGATCTTCCAGAAGTCGCCCTCGCCCTCGCCCTTCACGCGTCCCAGCTCGCTCTTCATCACCCGGCTCACCCGCCCGTCGCCGCCGTTGTAGGCGGCCGCGGCCAGGTACCAGGAGCCGAACTGGGCGTGCAGGTCGCGCAGGTAGCGGAGCGCGGCGTCGGTGCTCTTCTCGGGGTCGCGGCGCTCGTCCACGTAGCCGTCCACGCGCAGGCCGTAGCCGCGGGCGGTGCCGCTCATGAACTGCCAGAGGCCGACGGCGTTGACGCGGGAGCGGGCGGTGGGATTGAAGCCGGACTCCACCATGGTCAGGTAGACCAGGTCCTCGGGCATGCCGCGGGCGCGGAGCTTGGCGCGGATCATCCCCTCGTAGCGGCCGGAGCGCTTGAGGTAGCGGGCCATCTCGTCGGCCTGCGCCCCCGTCAGCACGCCCACGTAGTGCTCGACCGAGGCGTTGCGGGACATGGGGAGGTCCCAGCGCACGGGGGAGGCGGCGGCGGCCTCGCGGATGAAGCCCTGCGACTCGCCGGGGGTCACCGGGCTCTTGCCGCCGTTGGCGGTGAGGCCCGCGCCTGCCACGCTGCCGATGAGGAGCGCGACCGGGAACGCCGTCCTGAACTGCATGCTACCTCCGGGTGGGCACTGCGAATTGACCGCGACCTGCGGTGCTGCGGTACGACCCTCGAGTGACAACGGGGAGCGGATCGGCGGCTGAAAAAGAGAGCGCGTGCACACGGCTCACCGCCCGTCGATCCTTCGCAAGATAAACGGGAACAAAGGGTTATGCAACCTTTCGGTCCGGCGCGCCGCTGTATTTCGGGAATCTCCCCACATCCGCCGCCCCCCTCTCCTGGACACCGCGGACGCCGATTTCGCCCGGATTCCGGGGAAAACCCGGCATCGATGGATCCACAACGGCGGTTGGGGAGATGCGAAGAAATCCGGAATTTTCCGGACGCGCGATAAGATGAAGCCAGATAAAGAGATGAATCTCTCGCCAATCCCGAAATCCGCCCGAAACGCGGACTGCGCGGCCTGGCCGAAGCAGTCAAATCCCGGAGAGCAGGCCCGCGTCCCGCCGTGGAACCCACGGCGGAGATGAGCATCGAGATTTTCTTGAAGAGGCACCCTCCGGTTCCTCCCCTCTCCACGATCCGCGTCCGCGCCTCAAAGATCGCCAACCACGTCATCAGGAGGGTCGGCGCGGAAGCCGGACCCTTGCTCCACATCCCACCGATGACGCAGTTGGCACAGCCGGGGGATCGCGAGATCCCGGCCGTGAGCGAGGTCGATGGCACGACCCGGCGCGGCGTCGGATGGTGGAATCAGGATCGACCGCGCAGGGATCATCTGGAATGGGGATGATACGCCGAGGGCGCGGAGGAAACCGTCCTCCGCGCCCTCGCGCGTGCCCGCGACCGATCCGAAGCGGTCAGGGGTCCGCGTTGCTGCGGGAGATGCGCCGCTGGGAGAAGAGGCGGATGATGGCGGCCACGGCGAGCCAGAAGAGGAGGAACGCCAGCGGCCACGCCAGGATCCGCGGCTCGATGGCCCCCAGCCCGGCGACGACGATCAGGATCACGGCCAGCGCCGCGATCCACCCCGTGTCCTCGCGGCCGATCATCCGCTCGCCCAGGAGGGCGCGGACCAGCACGGAGCCGGCGCGCGCCAGGCGGCCCAGCGTGCGCCCCACCTCGCTCCCGCGGTAGGAGCGGCGCTTGGCCTCGCGGGCCTCGGCGCGGGTGGGCTTGGCGGACTCCTCGGGGCGCTCCACCACCAGCCGCTCGCTGGAGCGCCGCTCGCGGAACCCGATCGCCGAGGGGCGCGCCGTGCGCACCAGCCCCATCTCCACCGACGAGGCCAGGTCTTCCAGGAACAATTCCTCCATGGCCCGGGCGAAGTCGCGGTCGGTGACGGCCACGTCCATCTCCCAGTTCCCCACCAGCGACGCCAGGTTCATGTTGGTGGAGCCCACCCGCGCCCACAGCCCGTCCGCCACGGCGGTCTTGGCGTGGATCATGGGCCCCTCCCACTCGAAGATCCGCACCCCCGCCTCCAGCAGCGGCCGGTACCCCGCGCGCGACATCCCCCCCACCACCGGCCAGTTGTTGTACGCCGGCACCAGCACGCGCACGTCCACCCCGTCGCGGGCGGCGGCCGCCAGCGCCTCCGCCATGGCCGGCGGGAGGACGAAGTAGGGGTCGGTGATCCAGAGGCGGCGCTCCACGCCCACGGCCACGAACTGCGAGAGGCGGTAGATGCGCGACTTCCCCGGCTCGCCCTCCACGACGCGCACCCCCACGTCGCCCACCTTCTCGATCTTGTCGGGATCGGGGATCTCGTCCGGCGGGAGCGGCGCGCCGGCGGCCTCCCAGGTGCGCGCGAAGGCGCGGTCCAGCACGGCCACCACGGGCCCGCGGAAGTCCACCCCCGTGTCGCGCCAGGGAAGGATCCCCAGCTCCGGATCGCCCGCCCACTCGTCGCCGATGCACATCCCCGTCACCGACGCGTACTCGCCGTCGATCGCCAGCACCTTGCGGTGGTCGCGGCGGAGGAAGGAGAGCGGGTTCCCCACCAGCGGCGGCGCGAAGGCGCGCACCTCGGCGCCCGCGTCGCGCAAGGGGCGGAAGAAGCGCGACGGCGTGGCCCAGCACCCCATCCAGTCGTACAGCAGCCGCACCTTCACCCCCCGGCTCGCCGCGTCGCAGAGCGCCTCGCGGAAGAGGCGCCCCGTCTTGTCGTCGCGGACGACGTAGTTCTCCAGGTGCACCCACTTCCGCGCCTGGCCGATGGCCTCCAGCCAGGCGGGGAACGCGCGGCTCCCGTCCACCAGCAGCCGCGCCGTGTTCCCGCGCACCTGCGCCGCGTCCGACGAGCGCACCATGGCCCGCTCGGCGTAGCGCACCAGCGTGCGCATGCTCGCCGGGTTGGCCAGCGGGCGCATGGGCTGCTGCCCCTCCGGCTTGGAAGGGACGCGGGCGGGGAGCCGGATCTCGGGGATGCGGTCGCTCACCGACAAAGTGCGAAAGTGCGAGGGTGCGAGGTGCGAAAGTGCGCCTTCGGGCGTATCACCGATCCTCTAGCGCAAGGGTGCTGCCACGACGCGGATGCGAACGTAGGACGGGGGGAGGGGGGATGGAAGAAAGTCCGGCCGCGACGTTGCATTTCGCGCACGCCAGCTTCACACTGGACGAGGCAGAACGGCGTTGTGGCTACGAAAAATTCAGAATGCCGTCGTCGTGCGATTGCATCGTTCGATCGCCACGTCTTCGGCTGACCGGCCAGCGTTGGGCGCGGCGCTGAGCGTTGGATAGGAGCCGATCTCCTTGAAGTACGCGACGCCGCGAGCCGCACAGGCCTCTACCTCGCGCGCGTGCGCCTCATCCGACCCGCAGGCACCGAGGACGGAGAGCGCCGTGATCCATGTACCAGCGACTGTCAAGCGTCGCATGAGGATCTCCTTTCCACCGTGAACAGCAGAACGCGTCGGCTCGTGGCGGGAGCGGCAGAATCTACGCCGCGATGATGCGGCGCAGGAGGGAGGCGGTCTGGCCGACGTAGCTGCCGCCGAAGAGGTTGACGTGCGCCAGCAGGTAGTAGAGCTGGTAGACGCCGCGGCGCGCCTCGCGGTAGCCGGGGAGGAGGGGCCACGCCTCGTCGTACGCGGCGAAGAAGCGCGCGTCGAAGCCGCCGAACAGCTCCGCCATGGCCAGGTCCACCTCGCGGTGGCCGCGGTAGACGGCGGGGTCGATCAGCGCCGGGCCGGCCGCGCACGCCAGCACGTTGCCGCTCCACAGGTCGCCGTGGAGGAGCGAGGGGCCGTCCTCCTCCACCGCGCCCAATACCTCCGGGAGCCGGCCGAACAGCCGCTCCCACTCGTCCCCCGTTCCCGGGAGCGTCCCGCGGAAGCGGGCGAGGTCCAGCTGCGGCGTCAGCCTTCGATCTCTCCAGAAGTCGGCCCAGGTGGCGCTCGGCGCGTTCTCCTGCGGGAGCGAGCCGATGAAGTTGGCCTGCCCCCATCCCCACCATCCGCGCCCCTCGCGGTGGACCGCCGCCAGCCCGCGCCCCAGCCGCTCCGCGAAGTCCGCCTCCCGCGGCGCCGGCTCCAGCCACTCCAGCGCGATCCACGCCGGCCCCGGCTCCGTCGTCTCGCACACCGCCAGCACCTCCGGCACCCGCACGCCGTCCCCCGCCGCGGCGCGGAGCGCGGCCAGCCCCTCGGCCTCGGCGGCGAAGAAGCGCGCCGGGACGTTCGCGTGGTGCTTGAGGAACACCGCCCCCCTCCGTTCCGTCTCGATCCGCGCCGGCTGGCTGATGCACCCGCCGCCGACCGGCTGCGCGTCGCGAACGGCGCCGAAGTGCGACTCCACCTCGCGGCGGACGCCCTCCGGGAGCATCAGCGCCCCTCGCGCGCGGCCAAAATGTGCTCCAGCAGCCCCTCGCACGCCCGCTCCACGATGTCGTGCACGTCCTCGAATCCGCGCGGCCCGCCGTAGTAGGGATCGGGGACGTCCAGCGAGTCGGCCGTGGGATCGAACTCGCGGAGGCGGCGCACCTCCGCGCGCCCGCCGACGGCCGCCCGGAGCGCCTCGATCTCGCCCAGGTTGTCGGCGTCCATGGCGATCACGTAGTCGAACGCCTCCAGGTCGCGCGGCGCCAGCCTGCGGCTCTGCCCGGCCAGGACGATCCCCCGCCGCCGCGCCGTCTCCGTGCTCCGCCGGTCGGGCGGCGCGCCGTTGTGGTAGCCCGAGGTTCCCGCGGAGTCGATCTCGAAGGCGTGGCTCATCCCCCGCTCGTCCACGAGGTGCCGGAACACCGCCTCCGCCAGCGGCGAGCGGCAGATGTTCCCCAGGCAGACGAAGAGCACGCGGACGGGTTCGGTCGATGCCATGTCGATCGGTCGGGAGCAAGCCGTGGCGGATGTGGATCGGGCATCATACGCATCCGCCGCCCCGCAGGCAAAGAGCCGGGGACCGCGACGCGCGCGGTCCCCGGCTCCCGATCCCGATCGGCCTCTCCCGCCGCGCCGTCTACATCGGCTTGATGGCGCGGGCGATGAGGCCGATGCCGGCGGCCATCATCCCCAGCATCAGCAGCGTCTCGAAGAGGCTGGTGGCCTGGAAGTAGATGTTCAGGTTGCTGATGATCCCCGCGAAGATGATCACCACCCCCACGAAGGCCAGCAGCTTCCCGGCGATCGACCGGCCGTTGAAGAAGAGGAGGCCGACTCCCAGCAGGAACGGGATCAGCGACAGGCCGAAGGAGTTGTATCCCCACAGCGCCCATCCGCCGGTGGTCACCATCACTCGCCTGGTGAGCAGGTAGGCGCCCGCGGCGGCCAATCCCACGCCGAAGATGAACATCCCCACGCCGCCGCTGGTGCCGCCGGCGCCTCGATGCTCCGGAATCGTCGTCCGCTCATCCATGCTCGTCCGCCTGCTCAGGGTTCGGGGCACGCGCGTTGCCTGTTGGCGTGCCGGGTAAAAAAAGATCGTACCTTCTTCGGAACAGGGACCTATGGACCTGCTGACCTGGCTCATCGTGGGACTCGTCGCCGGCGTGCTGGCCTCGCTCGTGGTGGGCGGCGGCTACGGCATCATCGGCGACATCGTCATCGGCATCGTGGGCGCCTTCATCGGCGGCTGGCTCTTCGGCCAGCTGGGGGTGTCGACGCCGTTCAGCGGGCTGGCGGGCACCATCTTCACCGCCTTCATCGGCGCCTGCATCCTCATCCTCCTGCTGCGCCTGGTCTCGCGCAGACGGCGGCTCTGACCGCTCGAGCCGGGGCCGCGCGGCTCATCGCGCGGCTCCGGCGAGCCCGCCTCACGCCTTCTCGCCGCACTCCGGACAGAACTTCGCCCCCTTCGGGATCTCCGCCTCGCACCCGGCGCAGCTGCGGGTGAGGGAGACGGGCTTGCCGCACTCGGGGCAGAACTTTCCCCGCCCCACCGGCGCGCCGCAGTCTCCGCAGCTCACCACGCGGTCCTCCAGGTCGGCGTCGGTCACCTCGGCGCGCTCGTAGGCGGCCTCGCGCGCCTTGTTGAGCTTGGCCTCGCGCCGGATGGCCGCCAGCTCGGCGTCCAGCCGCGGCACGCAGCCGATGCAGGTGCCCTCGTCCTCGTTCCAGCAGTTGTCGCAGGCGTGGTTGGCGCAGCGCGGGCAGCGGTGGAAGTGCTCCTTGGCCTCCTCGACGGCGGCGCGGAAGGCCTTGTCGCGCGCGGTGGACCAGCCGGCGTTGCGCACGTGCCCCAGCGCGTTGCGCGCCGTCCCGAAGATCCCGCCGAACAGCCCCTCCGCCGCGCCCAGCAGCCCCTCGGCCGTCCCGGCGGCGTAGCGGTCGAACGGCGAGCGCCAGCCGTCGTGGCAGTGCTCGCAGTGGAACTCGAACTGGAAGCCGGAGTCGGTGGAGTGGTCGGTATGGTTGTCGGAGAACTGGATCTGGCTCATGGTCGATGACCTCGGGGGGAGGTGGTGAGACCGCGAAAGAGGCGGGGAATCGGCCGATGGGCGCCGGGTAAGGCGTGGCCGCGGTTCAAGATAAGCGCCTCGGGCGGGCGTGACAACGTGGGGTGGGAGATGAAGGTTTCAAGGCGCTTAAAATCCGCGCTGGTCCAGGTCACCCGCGTCTTGCCGAATCCGCTGGAGCCGCGGTGGCTGCGGACCGGGCTGTCTCGCCGCTGCCGCGCCCGGGCCTCGCTGCTGCGTCGGCTGGATTCTCACGGCCCTGCCGTCTTCAGCGCTGGCGCGGGGTCCATTCGGCCGGGCCTCAGAATGACATCGTTACGGTGATCGATTATACAGATTGGGATGACAGCATTACGGCGGCGCATGATCCGGATCGATCCGCCGATCCGATCGATCCCGATCCCGATCCACCGATCCCCGTCCTCCAACCCCGTCCTCTGATCCCAATCCAACGAAAGAACCCTCTCCCGGAGCCGGAAGAGGGTTCTCGCGTCGCGCGATCCCGATGGCCCTGCGTCAGCTGGCGGCGCGGAGGGGCTCTTCCTGGCCTGCGCCGATGCGGCGGCGGAGCTTCTGGGTGAGGTCGGCGATCAGCACCTGCGTGAAGGCGAGCGGGAGGAGGCGGCCTTCCTCGCCGTCCTCCATCATGAAGCGCCCCGTGGTGCCCGGCTGGAAGGTGTCGGGGAAGCGCTCGGCGGCCCACTCGTCGACGGCTTCCAGGGGAAGGCCGGGGGGGACGCGCACCACCAGTTCGCCGTTCTCCTCCTCCGCGCACACCTCGCTTCCGAAGCGCTGGCAGACGCCGTTGGCGCGCACGGCCTCGGCGGCGTCGCGGCGCAGGATGATGGTGGCGCGCACCTCGGTGTCGGGGGCGTCCCACTCGGGGACGTCGTAGCGCACCACCAGGTCGGCGCGGTCGGCCTGGGGGGTGACGTACTGCTTGGAGTCCAGGAGGTAGTTGGCGATGATCTTGAGCACGCCGGCCTCGCTGTACCCGCGCACCTTGACGTCGCGGCGCAGCTTCCAGCGGAAGAGCAGCTCGGGCTCGGGCTGGAGGAAGACGGCCAGGTCGTACTCGGACCGCATCTCCTCGTTGGGAAAGCCCAGCAGCCCGCGGACCACCACCACCTCGTTGGGCTCCACCGTGCGCAGGGGCCCGAAGGTGCCGTCGGAGTGGTCGTAGCTGCGCATCCGCACCGGCCGCCCGCGGCGGAAGAGGTGCAGGTGCTCCTGCATCAGCGACAGGTTGTGGACCGTGGGGTTGTGCGCGGTCAGCCCCAGCTCCAGCCGCTCGGAGCGGGTGTAGCGGAGGTAGTCGTCCAGCGCCAGCACGGAGACGCGGTCGTCTCCCAGCAGCGTGCGGACGCCGGCGGCCATCGTCCGCTTGCCGCTCCCGGAGTCGCCGATGATCCCCAGCACGAAGGGCATGTGCACCGGCTGCTCGTCGAGGTGAGCGTCGCTCATCGGTGGGGCGCGGCGATGCGCTGAGTGCGCGGTTGGGCCATGAAGACCTCCCATTCCAGATCGGGGCGAAGGGCAGCAACTTAGTGCCCCGCCCTCCCCCGCGAAAGAATCACCCCGGCGGCGTGTGTTTTTCGCCAGGAAACGAACGAGAAACGGTGCGGAGGTGCGAGGTGCGGAGGTGCGCTCCGCTTTCGTTCGTGACCGACCCCCACCGCGCGGTGGCCCGGTCACCTTCGCACCCTCGCACCTCCACACCCCCGCACCCCCGCACCCTGTCCTCCATACCCGGCGTGCGCGGGAACGGCGCGCCTGCTACCTTGGCGGGGAGGCAGGCTAACCTTCCGCTAATCCGGATCCGCTCCTCCAGGTTCCCACCGATGTCCTACTGCGACGCCGCGCCCGGGCACCCGTTCCACGGGCCCTACCACGAGCACGAGTACGGCTTTCCCCTCCGCGGCGACGACGAGCTGCTGGAGCGGCTGGCGCTGGAGATCAACCAGGCCGGGCTGTCGTGGCTCACCATCCTCAAGAAGCGCGAGGCCTTCCACCGCGCCTTCGATGGATTCCAGGTGGATGTCGTCGCGTCGTACGGCGACGAGGAGCGGGCCCGGCTGATGGCGGACGCGGGGATCATCCGAAACCGCCTCAAGGTGGACGCGGTGATCGAGAACGCGCGCCGCATCCAGGGGCTGCGCGAGTCGCACGGCTCGTTCGCCGGGTGGATCGACGCGCACCACCCGCGCGACAAGGCGGAGTGGGTGAAGCTGTTCAAGAAGACCTTCCGCTTCACCGGCGGCGAGATCGTGGGCGAGTTCCTGATGAGCACCGGCTGGCTCCCCGGCGCGCACAAGCCCGAGTGCCCCGTCTACCCCCGCGTCCTGGCCGCGGACCCGCCCTGGGCGCGCGCCGAGGCGGCGGGCGCCCTCCCGTAGCGATCGAGCAGCCGATGCGGATCCTCCTCGCGCTGGTGTTCGTCCTTCTCGCGTGTGCCGGCCCGGACCGCGCGTCCGCCCAGCGCGCATCCGGGCCGAGCATCCCCGACGAGCCGCCGCGCGGCTGGCTGATCCCACGGGACTCGGCGGATGCGCTCTTCGAGTTCTCGAACCTGGTCATCGTGCATGCCCGCACCAGCGGACCCTATCCGGCGAACGTCGTGCTGGTCGCGTTTCGCCCGGATGCCACGCGGGCGCAGAAACGCCGGGCGATCGACGCCGTCGGAGGCACGCTGATCGGGGGAGACGGGGCCCACTACTACATCCGGGTGGATGCCGAATGCGCGGACCGCCCCGTGTGGTGCGCGATCGACATCCTCGAAACGCTGCCCCAGGTCGAGGCCGTCGCTCCCTTCCTCTTCGGCGGGATCTCCAATGACGTCGCCATCCCGGTGCCGCCGGACGGCTGACGATCGGGTTGCGACCGGCGCGGCGCGGTGAATGCGGACGGCGGGGGATCGGGATCGGACCAACGAACGGAGACGGAGGAGCGAATGGGAGCGTGGGGAGCGGGAACGTTCGACAACGACGACGCGCTGGACTGGCTGGACGACCTGGTGGACGGCGCCGACGACGCCATCCGCGACGCGCTGCAAACCGCGCTGGAATCCACCGGCGCCGATCCGCTGGAGGCGCCCGACGCCTCCTCCGCCCTGGCCGCCGCGGAGGTGGTGGCCGCCGCGCTGGGCCGCCCCGCCGCCGACCTCCCCGGCGAGGTGAGCGACTGGCTGGAGGCGAACGGCGCCAAATCCGCCGCCGCCCTCGCCCCCCTCGCCCGCCAGGCCGTCGAGCGAGTCCGCGCCAACTCCGAGCTCAGGAAGCTGTGGGAGGAATCCGATCCGGGCGAATGGCTCGCCGCCGTCGACGACCTGCTGTCGCGGGTGCCGTCCTAGCCTGAATCCCATCCACCCGAAATCATGTCACGAGTATCACCGGCAGTGTCGGAAAACGGTTGGCGCAACATCGGCCGCTTCGCGTAATTGCCATGGCATCCTGGTATCCCTGCCCTTATCTCCCAACCAAGGAAGCAACATGCGCAGCAAGATGAAGCTCGACCCGACGGCGTTGCTGGTCGACTCGTTCGCCACTCTCCCGAACATGGTCGCGGAGCGCGGAACCGTCATGGCGTTCAGCACTCCGCTCACCGTGATCGAGGCCACCGCCACCGCCGCCGCCATCACGGTTGGCTCCCCGACGGGGAACGCTGCCGCGATGGAGGAGGGCCAGGCCGACGCGGAGGAGGTCGCTGACGAAGCTGTAGAAAACGAGATCGAAGAGGCGGAAAACGACGAAGCCGCGGCGCCCAAACCGAAGGACTGAACCGCACGTCCATTGGCTCGATCAAGCTGATCGACGGATTGAAGAAACCAGGAGGGGCGCCACGGAAATCCGCGGCGCCCCTTTCTCGTACGGGGTTTGGAATCAGCTTGCTTCGGCGAGCGACCGCGCGGCGAGGCGAGCCTCGCCGCGCGAGAGATCAGGCGTCCGCTTCGTCGCTCCGCGCCTGGGCACTTCGTACCTTGTACCTCGTACCTACTTCGTCTCCAGCCAGTTGTCGCCCACGCCACCCTCCACCTTGAGCGGGACGATGAGCTGGGCGGCGTTCTCCATGCGGTCGCGCATCAGCTCGCGGTAGAGGTCCTCCTGGCCGGCGGGGACCTCGAAGAGCAATTCGTCGTGCACCTGGATCAGCATCTTCGCGGGAGCGTTCGTCGCCTCCAATTCCTTCTGGATGGCGATCATGGCGATCTTGATCAGGTCGGCGGACGATCCCTGGATGGGGGCGTTGGTGGCGGCGCGCTCGCCGAAGGAGCGGACGTTGAAGTTGCGCGCGTTCACCTCGGGGATGTAGCGCCGCCGGCCCGTCAGCGTCTCCACGTACCCCTGGGCGCGCGCCTTCTCCACCTGCTCGTCCAGGTACCGCCGCACCCCGGGAAAGCGCTGGAAGTACTCGTCGATGAACTCCTTGGCCTCGGCCGTGGTCATCCCCAGCTTCCCCCCCAGCGCGAACGGCCCGATCCCGTAGATCACCGCGAAGTTCACCGTCTTCGCCCGGTCGCGCATCTCCTTCGTCACCGAGTCGGCCGCGACGCCGAAGATGAGCGCCGCCGTCTGCCGGTGGATGTCGGCGCCGGCGCGGAACGCCTCCACGAACGCCTCGTCGGCCGAGTAGTGCGCCAGGATGCGCAGCTCGATCTGCGAGTAGTCGGCCGAGACGAAGCGCATCCCCTCGGCCGGGATGAAGCCGCGGCGGATCTCCGCCCCCATCTCCGTGCGGATGGGGATGTTCTGGAGATTGGGGTCGGAGGACGCCAGGCGTCCCGTGGCGGCCACCGTCTGGTTGAACGAGGTGTGGATGCGCCCGGTGTCGGGGTTCACGCTCCGCGGGAGCGCGTCCACGTACGTCCCCAGCAGCTTGTCGATCTGCCGGTGCTGCATCAGCAGCTCGGGGATGCGGTGGCCCTGGGCGGCCAGCGCCTGCAGCACGTCCACGTCGGTGGAGGCGCCCGTCTTGGTCTTCTTGATGACGGGAAGCTTGAGCTTGCCGAAGAGGATCTCCCGCAGCTGCGGGGTGGAGCCGATGTTGAACTCCTCCCCGGCCTCGGCGTAGATGGCGGCCTGGACGTCGCGGAGCTGCGCGCGCAGGTCCACCCCCATCCGCCCGAAGAACTCCTCGTCGATGCGGATGCCGTTCCACTCCATCTCGGCCAGGACGCGCACCAGCGGCATCTCGATGTCGCGGAAGAGCGGGTCCAGGTGCAGCCGCTCCAGCTCCGGCGCGAACCGCCCGTGCAGCCGCAGCGCGATGTCGGCGTCCTCGGCCGCGTAGTCGGCCGCCTTCAGCAGCTCGACTTCCGCGAACTCCAGCTGGGTCTTTCCCTTCCCCGTGACGTCGTCGTAGGCGATGGTCTCGTGATCCAGGTGCTGGAGCGCCAGCGAGTCCAGCCCGTGCTCGCGCCGTCCCGGCTCCAGCAGGTAGCTGGCGACCATGGTGTCGAAGTCGATCCCCTCCAGCGCGATCCCCTCCCGCCGGAAGACCAGGAAGTCGTACTTCAGGTTCTGCCCGATCTTCCGCACCGACGGGTCCTGCAGCAGCTCCACCAGGAGCGCCATCTCTTCCGAGTGCAGGTCCGGCAGGTTCCTGGGCCCCTCGCCCTTCCGCGCCTCGGGCGAGGGATCTCCCGCGCCGCCCAGCAGGTCGCCCTGCGCGGGGGCGGGAAGGCGGTGGCGGAAGGGGAGGTAATACGCCTCGCCCTCCTTGAGCGAGACGGAGATCCCGCACAGCTCGGCCCGCATGGGGTCCTTGCTGCTGGTCTCCGTGTCGACCGCCAGGAAGCCCTGCTCCCGCGCCCGCCGCACCACCTCCCGCACCTCGTCCACCGTCGACAGGAGATGGTAGTCGGTGGGCATCCGCTCCCTGGCCGCCTTCTCCTCCTCGTCGGGGGCGAAGTCGCGCACCAGCGAGTTGAACTCCAGCTCCAGGAAGAGCTCGCGGAGCCGGGCGCGGTCGGGGGACTGGAGCTTGAGCGCGTCCAGGTCCAGGGGGACGGGAAGGTCGTCGTGGATGGTGACCAGGCGCTTGGAGAGGAGGGCGGAGTCGCCGAACGCCTCCAGCGCCTCGCGGGGGCGCTTGGCCTTGATCTCGGCCGCGTGGGCCAGGATCTCCTCCACGGGGCCGTACTGCTCGATCAGCTGCAGCGCCGTCTTGGGGCCGATCCCCGGGACGCCGGGAACGTTGTCGGAGGCGTCGCCGATCAGCCCCAGGTAGTCCACCACGCGCTCCGGCGGGACGCCCAGGCGCTCGCTGGCGTTGCGGGTGTCCACCCACTCCTCCTCCACCGCCGTGGGCCCGCCGCGGCCGGGGTTCAGCAGGCAGACGTGGGGGCGGATGAGCTGGTAGAAGTCCTTGTCGCCGCTGACGATCACCGTCTCCAGCTCCGCCTCCACGGCGCGCGCGGCCAGGGTGCCGATCACGTCGTCGGCCTCGTAGCCCTGCAGCTCCAGCACGGGGATGCGGAAGGCCTCCACCAGCTGCCGAACGCGCGGGAGGCTGGCCTCCAGCTCGTCCGGCATCTTCTCGCGAGTGGCCTTGTACTGGGGATACAGGATGTGCCGGTCGCTGCTCCCGGCGTCGAACACCATCCCCAGGTAGTCGGGCTCGTGCTTCTCGATCACCTTGATGAGGAAGCGCGCCACCCCCCAGGCGGCGGAGGTGTTCTCCCCCCGCGACGACATGAGCGGGCGCGACACCAGCGCGAAGAAGGCGCGGTAGATGAGCGCGTAGCCGTCGATCAGGTAGAGGCGCGGGCGGGTCTTCTGGGGCTTGTCCACGTCGGTGCGCGAGCGGGGTGCGGTGGCCGGGTTCGGAGCGCGGAATCTATCTCCCGCGCGCCCCCTCGGCAAAAGGTCCGGTGATGGGGGTCGGGATCGGCCGATCCGCCGCGCATCCGCCGTACGGATTCTGAACGGCGTCGAGATTCCGGGCGGCGAACAAGGGGGCGCGGAGATCCGCCGGCGATCTCCATCCGTATCAACGGCAACGACTTGGGAGTTCGGGCGAACCTGGCGCGCGTCGTGCCTTCCGGACGGCCGTGCGAAGCTCCCCCCCACAATGGCCACTCTTCCCGGACGAAGCCGCCCATGCGCGCCACCGCCACCGCCCCCGCCGACACGGTGCACATCCCGCTGCGCCCGCCCGCGCGCGGCGCCCACCGCGACGTCTCGTACCTGCGCAGACCCGGACGCGCCGCCGCCGCGGTCAAGCCCCCGGTCCGCCGTGCCTTCCGCGTCACCCCCGACAAGCTCCTGGTCATCCTCAACGAGATGCTGGCGTCGCAGCCGGCGTGCGAGGGGATGCGGTTCGGGGGGCGGAAGTGGGAGGTCGACGAGCAGGCGCTGGGGTGCAACTGGTCGGAGACCAGCCTGATCGTGCGGCTGCACGGCACCACGGCCCCCGGCGCCTTCGCCGTGCTCCGCCAGGTGATCGCCGACGCCCGCGCCGAGTTCGACCTGGTCATCCCCTCCGCCGCCTGAACGTGATGAAGACCACCACCCAGCCGCCGCGCCCCGCCGCCGACCCGCTGGTGGAGCTGTGCGAGACGGTCATGGCCGAGGGCCGCGCGCTCAACGTGGACCCCGCGGCGCTGCTGCGCGCCACCGCTGAGGCGTTCGAGTTCCTGCTCACGCGCTCCAAAGGCATCGCGCGATAGAGTGAGGCGAGCGCGACTTCATTCACTCGCAGGTCGGGCGAATGAATTCGCTGCGTAACCGTTCAGGTGGCCGGCAGGAGCCTCGGCGCGGGCTTGCCGGAACGCAGGGCAGCGATGGAGAGGGCGACGAAGTCGAGCGGATGC
>Ga0247770_1000352_pt1 | contig 44914 bp, 49 predicted proteins | sample UWRJL136409B6_FD_179943 | JGI IMG/M metagenome (GOLD analysis project Ga0247770, IMG submission 179943) | Plant litter microbial communities from Arlington Agricultural Research Station in Wisconsin, United States - UWRJ-L136-409B-6 | ecosystem: Environmental > Terrestrial > Plant litter >... | reverse complement strand
ACCCCCTGCAGCCCCCTGACCACCCTGCCCACAAAAGTCCCCTCCCGTGCCCGATTCAGCTCCGACACACACATCCCCGGCGTAGCGAGGTTCACCACCGCCAGTTTGGGCGGGACGTGCTTTGCGAGCTCCGACACGAAGAGCATGCCGAGGAGCTTGGAGGTGAAGTATTGGTTGTCGACGTTGGTGGTGGGGAGGGAGAGGGATGGGAGGAGGGGGTTGTGGTTTCGCTGCGGGAAGGAGGTCCAGGCTGCGGCGTCGGAGGAGGTAAATGTGATGCGCGTGGGGTGGTTGGGGAGGTGTTTGGATTTGATGATGGGGAGGAGGAGGAGGGTTAGGAGGGCCTGGGAGAGGTAGTTGACTTGGATCATCTGGTCGTGGCCTGTGGATGGGGAAAAGAGCTGGGTCGCGTTGATGATTCCGGCGTTGTTGATCACGATGTCGATGCGTGGGAGGGACTTAGTGCGTTCGGCGAAGGCGGTGATGGAGGGGTAGGAGTCGAGGTCGAGGGGCCACACTTGGATGGTGGAGGGGGGGAGTGAGCGGCCGGAGGCGAGGGAGGTTACGGCGGCGGCCCCTTTGGAGGGGGAGCGCACGGCGAGGATTAGAGTGGTGATGTTTAGGTCGAGGAGCTGGCGGGCGATTTCTAGGCCGATGCCGGTGTTGGAGCCGGTGACAATGGCGGTTTGGCCGGAGAGGGAGGGGGAGGTGACGGGTTGAGGTTTGTAGGTCATTTGGCGGTAGAGGAAGTTGGCGATAGATGCCTCTTTTTCGGGCGTGGTGTCGAAGACTGGGGGGGCCATCTTGGATGTTGGGTGGAGTGAGGAAGGAGGTGTAAGAAAGGAGTAGGGAGAGGTGAGAACTCGGAGTGAAAGTTGGGAAGATCACTGGGAATCTGGCTGTCTGGGCGTGAGAGATATGCTGGTGGACTGAGGTGATAAGCGAGTGCGCATCTTATATCAGCTTACCATAGCGATGGCCTCCCAATTCCGTGCCAAGGAGATGGACAGCATACACGCGGGTGCTAGAAGCGGGTGGTGCCAAGACAGAACGGAATTCCGCCATGGCCGACCTTTCGACGGCTTTTTTCTCCAATGTGGCTCCACAGATTGAAGGCCCTTCTGAATATCTGATTCTCTTGTTTACGTGCAGTGTCCAAATGGGACTGCTGGTACGGAGTTCATTGAATCGTTTTAAGATGACGGGCCTGCCACAAATGAGCGTGTGTTGTGTGCTATCACCGAATCCCGTCCCGTTCGACGCTAGTGAATTCCCCGAATCCCGCGGATTTAATGGGAAGCCGTCTGGTTTTCATGGACCGATAAGTTGTGGTATGTGCGCAAATGGTCCGAACGGCGTGCACCTTGTTGAGATTGTACGTCCTGTTTGCAAAGGAGTCCCAGGTAGGTAATGTTGCTTACCTTACCTAAGTATCTACGGTATTTATGGGATGCTTGCACCGGAAAGGTCCCGTAAGGTATGTACACTCTAAGTCTGGCTTATGTGGGAGCCATCCCTGAGTTTGTTGGCCTGTGGGAAGGTGGGTTACTACTAGTATTGGCATTCCTCTTCAACATTATTCCCTCAACGGGCATGGTACTTTGCCTATCAATAAGTATCTTACATGGTGTAAATAGTAATTATATTCTCTAACACCTCCCTGCATAGCTCACCTGGCTAAATCCTTTTTGCAGAACTGCCTTAGTGTTTGGAGTCCTACCTCCCTTTCCGGGGGTTCTTCTTCCCATCCTTACTGTCTTCCGGAGCTTGATAATACTTGAGGTCAGCAACTGGTGCGGGAGGCAGCGAAACAGCACATGCAATCCTATAGATATCATCAGACACCCTCGGAAGAAACAACTCTGGCTCTTCATCATTCTGTCCCGCCCAAGGGCGAGGCTCTGGAATGTGTTCAAACTCGTGGAGCATGCATCGCTTCTTGGCGAAGGCTTTGATGACAGGGGCCTGTACGCCGAGGCCGAGGAGGAGGTCAGCCCACACATAAGCGGTATTAAACTGCGTCTGTTGACAAATATGGTCCAAGAAGTTCTTGAACTCATGCTCCTCGAGCATTGACTTCTCCACCAGGGCAATACACACTCTCGTCCAGCCTTTTGCCAGTGTGTGGTCCAGGGTGCTTTCGTGCATCCGAAACGTGATAAACCCCTTCTTCCCGTCCAGGCCGACGCACACAGAAAGTGGCGTGAGCGTATTCCAGTGACTGGTCAGAATGTCCAGACTGAGGAGATCAGGGGCCTCCTGGATCCTTTGCAGTACCTCTTCCAATCCGCGTAGGGCCTCTCGGGCGATCGAGATAGGGTCACCCGAATACCTCGACTTACCTCCACTGAACGTTCGCATAATGAGCCCTGCTGCTAGTGGTGAAAGCCCTGTGATCTGGCCACAGTAACGTTCGTCAGCTCGATAGGGAGCGCATAGCTGAAAGAGAAGGGGCTCAACCAACCAAACCAACCTAATGACTCGCTTTATAGTGCCTAGATCAAGGCCGCCGGGGGTGCTTGGGGAAACCGTGACGTGGAAACCGCAGGTGCTGTTGATGGTGATTTGCATCTCCTCTCTCAATGCGAGGAAGACACAATCAATGTCGCGCTCGTCTAGGTCCGACACGGAGATCCTTGGAGTCGTAAGTCTGGCCCCGTGCCAATCGTAACCTCGATGGAAAACGTGATCGACTGTGGCCGTAGGACATGGCCGAAGGCTCCACGTTGAACCGTCAGGGGGTGTCTGGGACAAAATGTTGAGAGGAAGTCCGGTACGATGAAAGATCCCGTAGATCTTTGAGAAAATGTCATCGTGTGACTGGGTTCGCGAGAACCATCTTTCATCATTATAATGGTAGTCATAGAAGCCATGTGGGAAAAGAAGCTCAAAGTCGAGGACGACCTCCATTGTAGGTAGGTTTATAGGACTTTGTGTTCAGAGTTTCGTTGGTGAGGTGGTGAGTTTTGCGTGAGGGTAAGGTATCGTGTAATGCAACCTTTGACCACAGGATGTTAAAATCAAGTTAGTTGACGAAGCAAGATGGCGGGAAGTCCCGTGTTTAATATGGACTTAGCAGGACGGGGTTGCTTGATCAAAGTTAAATTATTCTTCGGTCTTTATTAGTAAAATAGACACCATATTAAGATTACAGCTTCGCTGTTCAGAAACAATGATCTTCAGAATCATGGGAGAACAGTCAGCACAATACTTTGATACTTGGGAAGTTGCCAAAGTCTGCAAACAAGTGCAGCTCGATTACTAAATCTCGATTTTTGAAACGAAGCCCGCCATGTCTGCCTCTTCCCTAGTTATTACAACTATCCAGCCTCTATACAAATATTCGCATCATTCTCTTTCATTTTACACTCAAACGGCACCTCACATGTGCTGATCCATTGGCACGTACTGTGTGCTGCGGCCTGGCCATCATATCCAGCCGCCTCACACTCCCCCAACCCACCCGCCAACTCCCGCAACGTACTTCCCTCCCTCCCAAGCAACTCTCTTGGAGAACAAACCTCCACCGCTTCCATACCACCCATCACAACAACCTTATCACGCTCCTACACGAACCGCATCCGATGCGCCACGCAAATAAGTGTATACCCCGCAAACTCCCTCGCCACCGTCCTCCACATCTCTCTATCCATCCCCTCATCCAACCCCGCATTCTAGGTACTCATCCAACAGTAACAACCTTCCTTTGTGTTTGCCCCGGGTCTCCGATGGAGCAGCTAAACTTTTCGCCTACCCTCTTTCCCTCGCCCTCATCCCACCGCCTCAGCCTCGCTCCCAAAATCGCCCTAGCCGAGCTGAACAACTGCTTCTGTCCGCGACTTAGCGTCTGACACGAAGCGGACCGTCAAGTACGTCTTGCGATGCGCTCAAGCACCAAAGCCCAACTGAGCGGAGGCCATATTCGCATTTTTTGGTTTCAGTTTCTTTGTTGTTGTTGTTGTTGTTGTTGTTGTTGTCTTCAGCTCTGATGTTGTTGTTCGTTGTGCTCGGCGTTGTCGACGCCATCAAAGGATGTGTTTTCACTGTCGAACAAGAGGTTTTCGCGGACAGTGTGGTTATTTGGAATGAAGAAGGGATTTAGGGGGAGGGAGATGATGCGGCTTCGGAGGAGGGGGCGGGGGAGGTTTTGGAGTGGGATGTTGTTGATTTGGAGGGAGCCGGAAGATAGGAAGAAGTCTCAGAGGGGGAGGAAGGAGGACATTCCGCTGTAGTTACGACTCGACCGATAACAACGCAAAATCAGGCGATTCAACCAGTAGTATGAGCTCTGGTCGAATAGTTCGTTTGTGAGCTTCGGATTTGCGGAAGGACTTTTCTCGGTGGTGACCCACTTTGTCTTGTGTTGAGGCTCAAGCAGCAGGACGGCAACCTTTTGGTCGCTATGGAAGCGGTGAAAGTTTTTGTGGAAGCCGCACCTGAGACCGATAGCCACTGATTGCGTGTCTGTGTATCATCAGTAAAATAACAGATAGGTGCTTAGAAGAGATGATGGTTTGCTGTCCACGATGTTCATTCAGAGATCCATCAACGATGCGGAAAGAGTGAGAGGACCGACGCTGCCAAACAGGTCCGGTCTCCACATTCCGAGCTGATGCCAGCGAAGACAGCGAGCGCCGGACCAATTTTGGAAAAGTCGGCGATGAACGGCAGGAAGCGGTGACCTCTGGAATTGCACTCGAGATACGGGGTGCTCTTTCCTCAGTTCCCCTCTTGGCACTGCCAGTCGTCCAACACTGACGAGCCCCCGATTCTGTCAGCCAATGACTGCGCTGCAATCTTTCTTCACGCGGCCAAGGAAGTCACATTCCATCCGAATTCAAGACTTCCATGCAAATCTCCGCACTACATGGGCAGGCTCGTATTTTTCACTTGATGCCAATCTACTCACCCACCTGCGTCACATCGACATACGTGCCTCCAAGTGCCGGCATCTCAAAATTTCAGCTACTCTCTCGCTCAATGGAAGTACGTTGAGTTTCGGACCCTCGGTCTCGGCTAATGGCGCTCGGTTGGACATTGCCGAGTCGGGGACATTGAGCCTGGATCTGCGGCCCGCCCTGGTTGGTGGTACACGGGAGCGCGCGGGGAAGCCGCTGATCTTCTGCTCATTGCTGCAGAGTGCTTTCTTGTACGACGCGGGATACCGGCAGGTACATGCTTTTATACATAGGCGAGCATGGCTGCCTTCAATGTTGACATTTGGTCCCCTCCAATCTGGAATTGGTCTCCAAGAGACTCAGGATAGGTGATCTCGAGCATGGCATCGCTCAGCAGCTTTATCGTCGCCGCGCTGGCAGCTGTGGCCTTTGGACTCAGCCCACCTCAGAAAGCCACGAAGCGCCAGATAGTATCGGCCTCGCAGCTTCGTCCCCACTATGACTTCATTATCATCGGCGGAGGAACCAGCGGCCTCACCGTTGCCGACCGCCTGACCGAAGCCTTTCCCAGCCAAACCGTCCTCATTGTCGAGTACGGCACGGTCGAGTACGCTCCCGGAGGCTTTGACCCTCCTCAGATCGGCTTCACCAATTCGAGCACCGTTCCCCGTCCGGCTATCTGGACATTCAACTCTGTCGCCAACCTCGAGGTCCAAAATAAGCAGGCCTTGGTCCTTGCAGGCCGTACGGTTGGTGGCAGCAGTGCCGTCAACGGCATGTTCTTCGACCGTCCCTCGCGCCACGACTTTGATGCATGGGCTCGTGCTGGCAGTCCCGAATTTGACAAGAGTCCGCACAAGTGGGACAATGACGGATTATTTCCATACTTTAGGAAGGCTGTCACTTTCACTCCACCCCCGGCCACCGTCGCCGCGAAGCATGGCTATACCTGGGACCTGTCTGCATATGGAGGTACTACACCAATCCACTCGAGTTATCCCCCTTTTTTGTGGGGCGACCACCAGGTTGCCAGAAACGCCTGGCTGGACATGAGAGTTCCGGTGAACAAAGAATGTGCGAGTGGTGATAAGACAGGCCTCTGTTGGATACCTATTTCGCAGCACCCTTTGACGGCAAGGCGGTCTCACGCCGGGTTGGGACATTACGCCGATGTCACTGGAAACAGCACCAAACCCCGGTTGAACTACGACCTTCTGACCAACCATCAAGTTGTCAGGGTCGTGTATCCCAATGGCCTCGCATCTGGACCACCACTCGTTGAGATCAAGCCTGTGGGTAGCAGTGGTGGGCGGTTCAATGCGACTGCAAAGGCGGAGGTCATCGTTTCCGCGGGCGCATTCAACACGCCGACGGTTCTGCACAGGAGCGGAATTGGGCCGGCATCGGTGCTGAAAGAATACGGCATCCCCCTGGTTCTTGACCTTCCAGGCGTTGGGAATAATCTCCAAGATCATTCCGGGCCGAGTATATCGTGGAACTGTGAGTATTCTACCCTACCCACATTGACATAAGCCGCAACAGGCGGCCACTTACAAACGCCTCCCCCCTTCAGACACAAAACCAACCAACTTCTACCCCATGCCATCCGACATGCTAAACGCGACCTTCGCCGCCCAAGCCACCGCCGAATTCGACCAAGTCCCCGCCCAGGGGCCATACACCCTCTCCATGTCCAACAGCGCCATCTTCATCCCTCTCCACAATCTCACCACCACCCACTCCGACATCATCACCAAACTCCGTACCATGGTCGCCTCCGGCTCCGCCCCCTCCTTCCTCCCCCTCTCCTACGCCTCCGACCCAACCCTCTCAGCAGGTTATAACCAGCAGCTCCTCGAAATAGCCTCCCTCCTCGAAAACCCCTCCGCCCCCAGCCTCGAAGCCACCTTCGCCACCGGAACCTCCATGAACGCCCTCAACCTCCACACCCTCAGCCGCGGCACCGTCCGCCTCGACTCGGCAGACCACCTCGCCCAGCCCATCCTCGACTACCGCACCGCCAGTAACCCCATCGACTTCGACATCTTCGCCGCCCACGTCCTCTACCTCCGCCGTATGATATCCACCCCGGCGCTGCAGAAATACGGCGCTGTGGAGCTCGGACCGGGAGATGCCGTGGCTGGGAATAGAACCGCACTCATGGAGTATGTCAAGGAGAAGATGACACTCTCGTATATGCATCCGTGCTGTACGGCGGCGATGCTGCCGCTGGGAAAGGGGGGTGTTGTTGGGCCGGATTTGAGAGTCCATGGGGCGGCGGGGCTGAGGGTGGTGGATGTGAGTGTGTTGCCGTTTTTGCCGAGTTCGCATTTGAGTCAGTTGGCTTATGCGGTTGGGGAGAAGGTGAGTTTTAATCTGGGGGGTGGGGTGTGTGATAAGTGTGCGCTGACTTGGTAATAGGCTGCGGATATTATTGTTGGGGAGTGGAGGGGTCGGTTTGAGTGAGATGGTCCGGGACAAACTACCTACGAAGTAGTTGGATTTGCGGTTCAAGCTAACACTTCGTACATGGTTGACACGCCTGCGGGACGAGTTTGATGCGCAGGTGCCGTCAATCCTTCGCTCAAAAACATCCCACCTTGAGTGGTTGACCCTGAGTTTGCAGTCAGTGGTGATGTAGAGTTGAATGTATCCCATGACATATGCCTAAGGTCTCCGGCAACTTCAACTTTCGAAGATACTTCCGCTTTCGCGCTCTCACCTACTCCTGACATATTTGATTTGCTACTCGGTTGCAATACCTGCTGGAGATGATCGATTTGGGCAGAAATAGTAGTTGCACCAAGTCCTATTTGTTGCCTTTCGTGGGAACAAAGTCAGCTGATTTGTTGTATTATTCGTTCGGTAAAAGGGGTTTCATAACTCCCACATACCTCAGTGCGAGTCCAATAATAACACCCAAAAGCCCCGTTGTCTTCTCAATCTTCTTCTGAAGAGCCTGTACGCGACTCCTCTCGCGGAGTGCCCACTCAATTCTTCGAAGGGTGTCCCGTATCTTGTTACGCGATCCTTTGACGCCAAGGCTGTGCTGGTACTTGGACTTGAATCGCGGCAGGGCATCTGTGATGGCGTTCCCACACTCATGTGCTACCAATCGCATGAAGTGTAAGTCACACACGCCAGGCTATTCAGGGGGCACTCCTATAGAGCGAGGCCTCTAATTGGCCAGTTAACTCCACAGGGCCAGGTCCGATGGGCCAAGGCTTTCTCGGGTCCCAGGCTATCAAGCAAGGGCCCTAATTCCATGCTTAACACACCCACCTACAGCCTACCTTACATCAACGGAAATAATGACGTTCGGTTTTCAATGATAGGCAGGCCAGTGAATAAGCGGTTAAATAATTACCTTAAGATTTCTATCCATTTCGATTACTTTCAGGCTCCAAGATGGAAGAATCTTGGCCGTCGCGCAAGCTTAATTAATTCTATGTAGGTAAGGTACGGAAGGTATTCCATTGCAACCGCGAATAGAACCAATCGAGGGACATCACTTGCCCGGAGTCAGTTTCATGCTACATGGTAAAACCAGCACAATAACTACAGGGCTTTCACAGGTCGTGTTAAGCTGTCAGATTTCCCAACGCGGTAGGTGGGCAAGTAGGTGAGGTAGAAACGATTGATTTACTCGTGGCGCACATGTGCCCTATCAAATGTGGAGTTCCGAGCGGTGTGGGGAGAGTACCCGGAACAGGATTTACCGTTGGAGATCACAGTGTATTGCCGTGTGCGGACATCGGGCATGGCTGTGGAACTTGCAGCCTCTGCGCATCCAAAGTTGTTTCGGGACGCCGCAGATATCATATGAAACTTCTCCCAGGTTATCTCCGGGCAAGCAGCGGTCTACTACCACCCAAACGGCGCGCATAGGGGCTAGCCCGGGATCTAAGCTTCCATTTGACAATCCGACGGCACTCGCAGATCCAAGTCCCGGACCAGTACCTGGTACGCTGTTGCGCAAGTTACAACAATGTAGGTGCGCGGCCACAAACTGTCGACGGGTGGTTGCGTCTGGGATGCACAGCAAGGATGATAGCCCGGACTCATATTGAATTCAGTTGTTTGGCCTCGACTACACGTCGTGCAATGTCCTGACCTCCCCCACCTCAAAATGGAGAATGCTGAAGCGGAGCAGAACGGCACAGCCACTGAGTCAGTCACTTTGATTCGCACTACGTGACCCCTCAGGCTTAATGAGAGGCGTTGAGACACCACGAAGATGCTTGTTTGTGGACCATATATGCTCGAGTTGGTTTGTGAAGCACCGCCCTGCCCTCACGTGCCTTCAATACTTACTGATTGAACCATATCTTCTTGACGTGATGCTCAACACCTTGCCTGGGTAGGTACTTATGTCGCCCATCCCTCATCCAATTGCCTTCACGTTGGCCGCACTAGTGCAACCTAGCTAGGTGTGTCACAGGTGTACAGGTCGGAGGTACGGGAAGATGGTACCTACGGGCCATGATAGGAGCGGCGACATCGTGACCCACGACTGGATATCAAAGGACCACTGCCCCCTACCCAGGGGCTCGAGTACCGCCCAAACGGTCAAGCAACCCATCAACCACCATCAGGGCGTGTGGCTCAGTTGGTAGAGCGTTCGCTTAGCATACTTCTGTATGCGAAAGGTCCTGGGTTCAATTCCCAGCTCGTCCAAGAATCTCGGTGGATGCTCCTTAAGGTGGAGATATCAGTTTTGCTTTAGTTTTGGTGTTTTGGTGGGGAAATACCCCTAATTCAGTCAAGTGGGGTTCGCCCCCTGAGCGTCCATGTCAACAAACGTCCCGCTTTAAACGTCGAATGCTGACGGCCTGATTTTGGACTTCCTACCTACCACAAAGCCCTTTATTTCTTCAATGTTCTCTGTCTCGCAGCGCATATCACCATGAGAACATCACTGGCTTTTCTCCACCTTTTACCCGCCAATCTCAACATCGACCTCAGCAGTATAACGGAAATACATGCCAAGACGGCTGGGTAAGCGGGCTGCAGTACCTTGCATATAGAAATTACCCGATAATATCCCCGATCGTGTTGTCAGCTCCAGGGTATCGTCCCGCCGGGCTTGGCTCCCGGCTGTCTACACCGAGTACAACCGGTAAGATATCCGAGCTTCAGTCCGAGATATAAGTTCTGTTGCGCGAATGCATCCCCCACGACTTCACCTCAAGCCGTGTTCTAGATCATCTCGACCATATCGGCCATCTCCATTCTCCCCCTCCATCTAGCCCAACCCCTGAAAATCGCCCCAAAATGTTGTCAAACCCAAACCCCTCCCCCCTCCTTCTCAAGACAACCCTCCTCCTCTCCCTCCTCCTCTCCCCCTCCCCCGCAGCGGCCATAACCGTCGCCGCCCGGCGCATGCTCATCGAAGCAACCCCCCTCGTCGTCACCATCGAAGACCACTACGCCTCGGACCCCACCGCAACATTCATTAACGGCCTGCCCGACCTCTGGCAAACCCCCACCGTCGACCTCGACGCCGGCGCCGAAGTCCACGTCCTGCACGACGCCCCTGCCAACCCGGACCTGCGCATCATCACCACCGTCGCTGAGGTGTTCTACCGAATTGTCGGGCTAAAGTCCGCGAATATCACGTCTGGTGACCCCCTGTCGCTGAAGGGGAAGCGCATCGGGGTGGTCAAGAACTCTACCTCGGAGTATTTCGCGTATCGCTACCTGAAAGATGTCGCGGGGCTCAAGGAGGATGAATATACCTTCGTCGGGGCGCCTGCGGGGTCAGGCCTTTGTCTCGTCGAGCCCTGCGGGAACGGGACGTTCCCTTATATGCTGAAGCACGGGGAGATTGATGCAGTCACGGCGTATGAGCCCACGACGGAGATTGCGATTCGGACGATTGGCAAGGAAAATGCAGCGGTGTTTCGGAATGATAGTTTGTATCGGGAATTGTCTGTGATGTACACCACGAAGGCGAAGCTGGATGATCCGATTAAGAGGAAGGAGATTGTCAAGTTTTTGAGGGCGCTGAATAAAGTGCAGAAGGTGTTTGCGCAGGAGCCGGAGAAGATTTGGGGGCGGGTCGCGAATATTACGGGGTCGGGAGTCAAGGAGGAGACGTTGAAGGCGATTTGGCCGATGACGAGGTGGACGGGGGGGCTGCCGGGGGATATGGCAGATTTGTTGGTCAGTCAGGATGAGTGGATTGTGAGGGATAAGACGTTGCAGCCGAACCGGGGGGTCATGGGAAGGAAGAGGGTGGAGAGTCATATTGATGACGGGCCTTGGAAGGAGTCGCTGAGGGAGGAGTAGGGGTAGGAGCATGAGGGAATTGAGGGAGTGGATGTAGATGTCTCTGGGGCGGTTGTACCCTGTTGTTATCTTCGATTGAATTAATTGATTGACGCTAGCACCTGGGCAGGTAGAAACACACCGTAATCAGTGACATTGCAGGTCGCTAGAGAAAATTCGGGGCCAGAATCATCTCAGAAATACAACACCCCTTGTCGCGGAGCCCTCGCAACATCGGGAGGAGCAAACCTCAACGCAGGCATCATCAGCTCATTATCCGCCTCTCCGTACCTGATCTTCTTCGATCCAATATCCCTCATCAGCTCTTTCGCCGCCAAGTTTGACGCCGACCCCGCAGACAACTCAGGGGCCGTAAACGCGCGTGCAATCTCGAGAGGTGAGAGCGAGACTCGTCGACCCAGCCGCCACCACCGCCACATGAGAAGCAGCACCGTAAGGGCGGAGAAGACAGTGGGCAGTAAGGCCAGGCTGAGAAATTTGAAGTCGGAGAGGTACACCAGCTCGGTAGACTCTCTTTGAAAGCGAAGGCTTTGTGTCGGGATGCCGGTAAGGTTCACCTCGAACGCCATGCGGAAGGCAATGCTTCGCACTGTTTCTTGAATCTCGTCCGTCGGATCGAGCCATTGCATTGTACATGACGAATGGTCCGATTCCGAGTCCCCTCTTCGGTATCGCATGGCTGTCATCCCTTTGGACACCAATTTCAGACCAAGGACGGGATCCATGTTGAGAGTCACCTTTGAAGTGAACATATCTGCTAGGGCCAGTCCTAGACCACCGTGGGCACTGAGGAAGCCGTCCTGGTCCATGGAGAAATTATAGTAGGCCACGAACTTGTCGTCTTTGTAGGTGTATCGGGGATCCAACGTGATACTAGTCCCGTTGGCGATGGTAACACGGTGTTCGAGAGTTGCCGGAGCCAGGGAGCATTTGCGAACGGCCAAATCCCCGCTACAGTCGCGATGGGAACCTAGACCACGACCGCTCTTGAACAACGTTGTAAGACCCACGATGGACTTCCCGCCATTCTCAAAGCCTACCGCCCCATAGTAGCTGGTATTAGTCCCGAACACAACTTCCTCGCCGTAAAGACCATAGTCGACTGTATTCGAGATGGTCTCGTTGAAAGTAGTTGAGGATTTGACGCACGACATCTGGTAGCCCGCTGCACGAATGAGTCCGCTGCACGTCCCAGATCGACATAGCGAAACGTCACCGGCTTGAATTGAAATTGGGACCGAGGCGAGATGGTTTTGTAAAACGTCCGCAAATGATGCGCTGACGAAGCTGGGGTATCGTGTCCTGCCGGGTGCGACCATGCCGGTTCCACGATCCCCTGTGACGTCCTGAGCGGCAGTGACGGAAACATCAACTTCGGCCACGATGGTGCGGCTCGAGGCGGTGGAAGCGCGTGGCACCAGTGGCGAGCTGGCTGGGACGAGCGCCAACATAATAGCAGCGAGTGCAACGGGACTGAATCCTCGACCAACCGATACAGCCGACCACAGACTCGTGCTGTGTGCCTAGACGTTATGCAAATCTTTGATGCGCGTGTTTTCCTTCATGGTAACCACCCACCACGAGATCTCAACGCCACGCGAGAAGGTGTAGCGCAGGAAGATGTTGGCGAGGGCAGACACTATGGCCAAGTACACGGCTGGCGACAACGTCCACCTTTCGATGGGGTCCATGTCGGATTTCGTAATGATAAATATCATGGAAAAGGCGCATCCCGCGACACCTAGGATGGCTAGAAGCCCGTCCCATGGAAGACGTCCAAGGAAGGATGCCTGCCATCCACGTGGTGCCGGTGTGTGCGGTGCGTCATGACGTCGAATGCCAAGTAAGTCCGTTGTTACATTCGTTGCATCTTCTTCGAGTGGCTCACTCGATATTTTAGTTAACGTTTCTAGCAGTATGCTGCGGTGAAATGCGCAGAGGGTAAACGGTGGCGAAATGTTGCTCAGATGAGATGTTGAGTGAGCAGACAGCTGCGGCGAAATTTCTGTTGGCAAGGAGGAAGTGACGCTGATATGTGTGCGCTTCTTACCAGATGGGAAAGGATGAGAGGGACTTGTCCGGAACAGCGCGATAGCAAATTTCCTACCCGCACAAGACGGCCTAAGTTAGAAAGAAATAAGCAACGCGGCGCATCTAGTTGTGCTTCTCGCAGGTCGGATTATCCTTGGCGGTGAGGCTCTAATTGGACTGTCGTGACGATGGGTGCCGTCGTCGAATAGACTTGCATGCAGGGCCGGAAAACTTATTACTGCCTTGAGCCTTGCTAGTGGATCTATTATTAGAGACTTACTATTATTCTCGGAAAAGAGAGTGGCATCATTACCTACTTGGCGCAGCTTTTAGCCCAGACGTTGTAAAAGTCTCAGGCTTGCCGGGATTAGTTGAACTAGAAAGTACCTGGATAACACGAAAACCCGCAAGATTGGAATCTAACAGTATTTATCCCTCATCCCTTAAGCCGTGCCGTCCGTTAGCCTGGAATATAACCGGGAGTTCTAACACTGAGCACCTCAATTCCTTTCTCGGCGGCGAGATTGCAGACCGAAACTCCGTTGGGTATTACAGGAATTAAAGATCCTGCCTGTCACACTAGCGTTGTCCGGAACTTCCTACCAACTGCCTTTTCCGACATCCTTTTCCCTTTCCGTCGTTAAACTTGCTCCTCATGGAGCATCACGACGTGGAGGTGGGCCGGACGCTACCAGCCTCCCGCTTATCTATTCTTATAACACGTATATATGGCGCACCGATTGAAAGGTCCTTCGATTCGCAACATACAGTAAGTTAGGTGGTTTCTAAAACTGTCGAACTGCAGCGGCAGTTCTTGGCGCTCAGGCGCGCAGGCGCCTTACCGCTCCAGGCTAGGCTGGAGCACAGGAGCCTTTAGTCATGTGCTCTCCTCACACACAGGGAGCTTTCTTTTATATTTAGTCTAGGAGCTTCGCTCCCCCCCTTTCTACCTAATCAAGTCACTTTGCAACTGCACTTCCGCTGCTCCCATGAGCTCCGTACCCTCAGTGAAACGTTCCACAAGAACCCAGTATTACACCCTATCGACCGCAACGCGAGGAATGTCTGTTTTAGGAGAGGCTAACAGGCCTTACCGTAGTAGTCAATGGGGTGAGCGATTATAATTGAGAAGCTGGGTCGTAGTACATTGTAAATTGACGCCATTACATAGTGTCTTTGATCCGCTGTAACCAAGGCTCTGGGCACTCTCTTGACATAGAACACATTGTAAATTTTGTCGAGCAAGTTGGAATTGTCGAACCCCTTGACCTACGTACTTTATCTTTCCTTCCTCGAATCAGACAACAAAGTCCCAGAATGTTCCATCTTTCAGTAGCTAATGCAATCCAGTTTTCCCAGAGCCCCCACATCCTCCGGCAATGTACATAAACTTATGATTGTGTCCAATTCGATATCTTTCAACTTGATTTTAACTATACGATGTTTTTGAGATCGTATCAGCTTCGGCAATAGACGTAGGATATCCACTCGTCGTACTACTTCTGTCAAAGGCTTGGATGGACTGTGCTGCTTGGAACCTCTGCTCCGACACTCTTCGGCTATTATAGGCCGTGCCTCGGTCACGGTAGAGAGGATTGCAGTGGTTCATTTGATGATCGATGACCCAGTTTTCGCAAAATACATCCCTCGTCTGAGGCGGGGGCAAAGTCGTGGTCCAACCTTCGGGGGTAAACGATTCCTGAGCATCCGGGGTATCGAAAAGTTCGCGCTCCAGCGAACTGTTTAGCCGTGTTAGTAGAACGATACGTGGCATGTCTGGTAGTTCCCTTGGGTGGAAACCACCTGAAAGGTAGGGGGTCTTACTTGTAAGAAAGTTTGGCGCTATCCGGGTTTGTCTTGTGATCAGAGTCGATGCTCTGTTCCAGTAGATGTTTGCTAGAGGTTTCCGACGGGAGATGTGGGGTGTTGTAGCGGATGGGTGGTGGGTTGTCCACATTGTCTTGAAGGCTTCTGCGGGAGCGGGCAGGGGGTGTTCGGATCACGGGGGTGCTGGGTAGTGCTAGCCCCATTTGTGTTGGCTTGGGTGCTGAGGGAGGAATGTCCGCCGGCTTGGTTACGGCGAGTTTCTCACTTGGATCCAACATTGTGGGTGGGGGGCTGATTACTTCGTGCGGCGCTTCCCCTTCGTTCCGAAGTGGTCCAAGCATCGCCTCTTTTCCGCTGTTACTGGGGCGTACTGGAGTTTCAGAGACGTTGAAGAGTGAGGTTGCCTGAGCTTCCACTCTCTTGTTGACATTGTCGGCCTCGTTCTCCCCCGTCACATAGCCGATGAAGCTCATAGCTTTAAACTCCTGCAAGGAACTGAACACATCCGTGGGCATCTTGAGTATCAGCAGAGATGAGTGGCTTCGATAGAGGCCTTCGATCTTGACTGCGCGTCCAGCGATGTTGACCTCGGTGGGGTTCCCGGGCAAGGACAGAATACATCTCGCCCAGGCTTCGATATCGAGTTCATCCAGAGATTCGGGGGAAAGACGTACGGCAACCAGTACTTCGGGAACCATGGTGTCGAAGACCGGTGGATTCGGTTTCGGCTTCACCGAAGGTGGAAGCGGAGAGACAAATGTACCGAGTTTACTGGCTTGTGGCAATGGCGAAAGACGTATCGGGCGATGTGGCTTGTTCACGGAAAGCCAATGGTAAACAGGGGTCCTCCGTCGACATGGTTCCACTCGGTGGTGTCCATTGGCATCTTTCTTGAAAGTCCCGTCACTATTTTTCTCAAGGGGCAAGGATGATGTTCTCAACTCCGTGATAAGCAGTGAGTGCAAAAGCATATCGGTGGGTGGCGGTGTTGGAGCTGGGCGCGGAATTGTGAGAACACCAAGTAGGTGGATGAGCGAATGGGTAAAGGAGTGAGGGCCAACCTCCGCGGCTGTACCAGAGACACCTGCCTCGAAACCAGTAGCAGTGATTGCAGATACAACGCCTTTCCCCCTTGAATCAAAGGCCTGTGGAACGGCCTGACAAGAATCGAAAAGCAGAAGGGCGTCTGCATCCATTTCGACAAAAAGATGGGAAAAGGCAGATATGTTGAACGCTGCTCCATTTTGTCTTTTTCTTCAACCGAATTAGTTAACAATGGCGACTGCACAGGGAGGAGGAAGCGCATACGATACCCAGGTGGGCTGAGATTGTTGGTCTTGAGTCGCGTGGCCGCCATAGTAAAGGATAAACAGGTTCCCCTCAACATCGTACGTCGCAAACAATGACTTCATCCGATCAACAAGTTCCGTGTATCCTCTTCTCCGAGAGGGAATTGCAAAAGTCTCAACATCGTAGTTGTAGGTGTCGCTTAACATTAGCTTCAAGCTTGAAATCTCCTTGAGGACCCCCAAATCATCTTCATCCCAGTGGGTCAGCAGCGCGATTACTTTCTTATACGGAACATGTCGTGTGTCCCACTTTGACTGGCATGCGAGAGCCAGCTTATCGACGAAAGCCTGTAGTTTGGGGAAGTGATAAGCGGTCTTCTCCAGCTCGACGCATTTTTCATGCAGCGTGATAAACTCGGGAGGCTGTGGAGCAATTGGGCGGTCATTTTCGTCGAATCCATCGGTCCTCGACCGCTTATTAGGCCGTTGATCGGGCGGTTGTGGGGACCTTCCTTTGTCGGAGCCGGGCGAAAATGGCGGTGTACCTTCCTTCAAACCCCCTTTCCGCTCCCCTTTTCGCTCAATATCAATCGGCTCGGGTTGAGAAGCCCTGACTATCGCTTGCCATGAGAATCCGGCCATATTTTGCTCTTTGCATCTCTGAGACCGATTGTCTGCGAAAACTCGGCCGTGGAGGGGGCATGCTCGGGAAAAGAGAGAAGAACACAGGTGTTCGGACTCCCCTCAAGCCGGTGACCGTTTGGGACACCGCCGCCAAGTCCGATGCTCAATCAGAACGACGATAAGTTAGTACCGCGGCTGTGCAGGCTCACAATAGTACTTGTAGGTACCTAGCTAACACCCCATTTCCAACACGTTGCGCCACCACGTGAACGTGATTTGCAAGACAGAAACATGATGATAGCAGCTGTGTAATGTGGTGGGAAGATGAGCTATCGTAGGTATTTAGTTTTGTTGCGCGTATTTGAGCCGCTCTTCATCGCTGAGTAAAAAAGGTCAACCCAGGCGTTCTCGTCGTCATTCTCCTTCTTTGCAGCCAACCGAGTGCTGAACTCGCTGCGTTTCTTGGTTGGAATAGGCGCCCAAGTCAGTCGTGTCGAACTTGATCGATGTGGAGAAAGACCAACAATCATCCTGGGAACAGGCCGCGTGGCGCGTTTTGACGGACAAGTTTCCGTTGTTCGAGAGACCTGTTTGGATCTGCGCCTTCGAATGAGCTGCGACAAGGGAGGAAAAGTGAAACTTGAGAGGCTGATACAGCGGGCCTGACAAAGAACATATTTGCTGGCGGGGAAAGGAGGAAGCGTATAATGACCTGCATACGGTATGACATGCAAACCCTAAACATGAAGGGTTTAAATAAACGTCAGATGTGGCGTTGAAACCCAAAGTCTTTCCAGTTTACGGTTAGACATGACTGACCTGCGGTGGGGCAAATGGGAAAAAGAGCAAGACGAAAAAGAGCAAGACGAAAAAGAGCAAGACGAAATGGGCTGGAGACAAGGTGCACGAGCCAGGGATCAAAACATAAATACAAGACCTATCTTGCCTTCAGCTATGGCCCTTCTCGACTGTCATCCGTTCATATCAAGCTTTTCCCACTCAGTTCAAGTCTCCGCTCGAAAACCCGTCACTGTCACAATTCAGAACCCTTGACACTTCAACTCCTTTTCGCAACCTCACAGCACACAAACCTCAAGTCTCCCTGACCATGTGTTGGTACCAATTTGAACATTTTCAGAACTGCACAGCCAATCCGGCCCACAGGTTTATCAAGGAGGGCATGTGTCCTGCGGCAAAGCGAACTGGTCGTTTCTGTTTCACCATGACCGAGATGCTGCCAGGGCAGGTCATTGCAATCCAAATCCCTTGTCTAGAATGCACAAACATCAGAATCGACCCAGCACCCCGTCTTCCAGGACAGTAATCTAGGTAAACACCCATTCCAGGGGCTGATTCTGCCTGCATAGCTAATATTTGTCAGTCTGCCCACAGCGTTCGCGACCATCCCGTATTTAGAGATGTCGGCAATTGGAAGAGGTATAGAGAAGGTCGAATAAGTGAAGAGTGAGCCTGACAACGGCGTTGGAGACGAGGGCAAAGTCTCAGCTTAGAACAGACCAAATTTGGAGAGATTATGCGGGGGTGGCATGGCCTCCATTCATTCGCTCGAATGATCTGCAGGCAGTGAATGATAAGAGCCTAAATAAATAGGAATGCGAGAAATGAAGCCGGAGGTAAATGTCAACTGAAGCAAAAATGCAGGATCACGATCCACCCAGGGGTCGAACCTGGAACCTCCTGATTCGTAGTCAGACGCTCTGCCATTGAGCCAGCGGACCTTGATATCTTTTGTCGCCGGAAATACGAGTCATGATGCCGACGGGCCGCCCCTTGGTGGAACCCTGCGCCACAATAAATGTCGAAACGGGCACATGTGACTCTATTCGTAAGCGTGGAACGTTGGATAGAGCAGAAGGGTTGTTGCAGATACGTTCTTAGTTGACGAGATGCAGATTCTTGAGGAATATCACGGTGTGCTATGTCGAGTCGCGTTGGATTTTCGAGGGTCATTAACTTTGCCAGCGTATATTTGCTTCAGTCCGGGCTATGTTGTCGCGAAATACCTCATGAGAGTAATTCTTGCCTGACCCGACTGCGCTTTGCTTCTGGGGCGCCTGTCTTTCTGGATTGGCGGAGAAGTTTTGCTATCCGTCCTCAACCAGGGGTCATCCCTCTCAGATCGCTCTAAATCGGATCTAGGAGTCTCTTTTCTACGCTTGGATCGTCCTGAACGGCCGCCACTTCGGGCAGTATTGTTTGTGTTACGTGGATGCTTTGGGGTTTGGGGTGAATCCGGGGAGACCCGTTGCTCCTCGTAACCGGGCTGCTGCTCCCGTAGAAGGTCATCAATAGTCTGGTGGTATCGTGGGCGTTGCTCCCCGGTAAGTTGGTCGATGCCGACGCCAAGACTTTCTTGGTCTTTGGCACGCTGTGAGAAGCGCGCTTCTGCTGCACTTTGTTCTTCCCTCATTGATGCAGCTGCACTGTCGTCTTTGCCTCTCTCAGCTTCCTCGAGGCCTAACTGTAGTTCAGCCAATTCTCGTGCAGCTCGGTCCCTGTCGTGGTTGATCTCCTCGAGTAGCAGCTTGCCTACCGCTGTCTGGTTTAGAGTCTTCCCCTCAACACCGAGTTCGCGCTGGATTGCGAGAATGATTGGCTCAGCTCCTGTCCCCCTTGCTGTCAGGTTTTGTACGATATCCAGGGCTGATTTCTCGTCGCCGCGGTGCATCTCCACTGAGGAACTTCCATGGACCATATCCGCCCAGAATGTGGTTTGCAGTTCCCCCAACCGTTGTCTCTGAGTGGCCCTCGCTTCTTCATCGTCCGACCACATTGTGGTCGCCAACGCTACATTTCCAAAGTTCTGCTCACCGCAGAGGCTCTTGAACAGACGGAGATTCTTGGCTGCGGAGCCGGACATTCGGGGGTCAGAAATTCGGTGCAAGTAAATGAGCCCCGCCAGTCGGACATTTTTGTAGTGCAATGTCGTGAGGAAGAAGGATATTTCTTTCAGAATCTCCGCGTCCGACCGGGATGTGTCGTCGAATCCCGGTGTGTCGACGAGAAACACGCTCTGGCCGTTGATCTGATCCCTAAGCCGGTAAGGTCGAATGCTGATGGTGTCTGCGAATTCAGTGAGTTTTCCAACATTGAGTCGTCGGGAAGAAAGCCGACATACGTGAGTGCAGATGATGGGAGACCTCCACAGGCTCATCGGCAAGGAGAGAAATGAACGAGCTCTTCCCTGACCCCGTTGCACCCATGACAGCGACGACGGCCATCTCAGCTCTAGAGGCGGGTCAGGCTCGCTGTCCGATATCGCTGCAAGGGTGTGACTGTAACTTACAGCGGAAAACCATCAAGTGATTCCATTTTTGTGTTCCGAGCTCAGCGCCCTGGGTGAGGGGTTTGCGGGATTGCTTTGTCAAGGGTCGTCGTCGAGCAGGAGGCTGAGATTATTAGACAATAAAGATCGCGGGCATCGGGCGTGCGCCTGTCGGGAAAGAAAGCCACGGATGCATTTGGCACCAAGTTTGTCTCAAAAAGTGGATTGTCGAGGTCCGGACTCGTTGGTGGTGGGAAAGAACTGGTCACCTCAGCTGGCCCCACAGCGGGAGCCTCGAGCGGTTTGTTTGGCTGAGGAAGGAGCATGCATTCTGCGAGCCGAGACACGATGTCCGGTTTGGAAGGCGAATTCCACTGGAGGTGCAGAACCTGAAAAGTCGCTGCATGTGACAACCCCCGCGGCCGGCTCTGATTCATCAAAAGGCGGCCAGCGTCCGCCATTCACCTGTCGAGTTGCAGCTCGGCCATTAGCGCTGGGCTGCATTGGTGAAATCGCCAGCACCTCCCGCATGCGCCCCAGGCAGCGGCCTCACCGGCAGCCTCACCCACTGAGCACGCGGGTCCCGTTCAGGGGAGTGTTTTCGCCCCGCCATTCCGCCTTCCAGGAGTGCCAGGTTCCAGGTTTGCCTCTCCGTCATCAACGTTGACCCCAACCCCGCTCCTAGCCTGGACCACCATGCCGACCGACAGCTTTCGTCCCGAATTGCTGGGTTACCATCCTTGAATTGATCATGTCGTCGTCAATACAGGATTATTTCGATGCCGCTGAGAGCTGGGAGAGGCCGCGCGCCGTTAGCACCAACTGGACTCCGCGACACCCGCCCACCGCATCGCGTACCGCAGCGCGCATCGCCCGCCACGCCTCCAACCCTGGACCCCAACAGCAGCGACCCCCAGCAACCTCATCGCAGGAGATGCGAGAAACACGGGAAAGACGGGACCAACCGACCTCTGCGCCGACTTCACGAGGAACGCCACGCCCCGCGCCGTCCTCCCACGCTGCTCGGGGCCCCAGGCGCTCCACCCAAACAATACAAGATCCAGCTCCTCAGTCGTCCCGAGAAATACCGGCCCCATCTCGCTCCTCCCGGGACGCTTTCTTCTCATCGCGGATTGATCGCGAAGATGACCCGCCGCCACCGCCGTATGAACCGCTTCCCCCGCAACCAGGTTTCACCGGGAGACGAAATGCGTCGAATGGGGACTCAATGGCGCTTGTGGAGATAGCAACTGGACTTGAGGTTGTTCAGCCACAGCCGATATCCGGGTACGTATGCCCTCGGGAGGAAGTCCCCAACCCCTGCGGGGGTCACGGCCAGATTCCCGATTGCTGATCTCATCTTACTTTAGCGTGCAGGACATTCGAGGCGACGACGCCGTGATTGCCGTGATGGGCATGACGGGATCGGGAAAGAGCACGTTCATATCGCACTTCTGCGGGACAGCTCGGGCAGGCCACGGTCTTCGATCCGGTAAATTCATCCTTCACATTTTTCCATCCGTGCTCTTCGTCCCTCCCGAGCTCTAACAAGTACTGCCTCGCCTGCCCAGCGACTGCTGAAGTGGAGGCACACCTGGCAACCCACCGGATTCGTGACCGACGGGTCATTTTCGTAGATACCCCTGGGTTCGACGACACACTCCGAACAGATACCGAGGTTCTGCGCGACATTGTCAACTGGCTGAACGTGACATACGCGCAAAATATCAAGTTGACGGGAATCATTTATCTGCATGGAATCAACGTACCACGCGTCACTGGGTCTGCGCACACAAATATGCGTCTCTTTCGCGAGCTCTGTGGCGACGAGTCTATGGCCTCGGTAGTTTTGGCCACAACCCACTGGAGTCGCTCCGCCGCCGAACGCGCCTCCCAGGAGTCACGCCACGAGCAACTGGTAGCTGACGATGCATTTTGGCGGCGCATGGAGCGAAACGGGGCCCGAGTCTTCAAGCACGACCAAGGCGAGACGACCGCACGCGCCATTGTACAGTACCTGCTGGACAGGGTTCGTGAAGGCGGCGGCGGTGGTGGGATGAATCTGCGGGTTCAGCGCGAGATGGCGGAAGGCAGAACGTTAGACCAAACAGCTGTTGGCATAGCGCTCGAGCGGAGGATAGAGGAGATGCGCCTTGCGTACGAGCGCGAGCTCGGCAATCTTAAGAGGGAATTGGACGAGGCTCGGCAGCAGACGGCGCAGAATCAGCAGAGGATTGAGGAGATCAACGAGGATCGCCTGAGGTTGGAGGGCCGACTAAACGAAGAGAAAGCAGCCCGGAGACAGCTGAGAAAGAATCTCAAGGAACTCCAGCGGGAGAGAAGCGAGGAGCAACGAAGGAAGCATAGAGATCGCCAGCCGACACCTCGAAAGCGCAGCCAAGGACAGAAGGAATGCATAGTTATGTGAGAAGTTGCAACCCCTTGACAGGAATATCCCATCGATACTCAGCACATTGCTTCATTGTTGGCCCTGAGTCGACATGAAACTAGTCACACCCAGATTCCGCAGGACAATGAGAACCTGGTATTCGCGAGGAGCGAGAAACATCGCCAGCGACAGAATATGACCTGCTCCTTTTCACTATCACTCAAGGCACTGTGAGCTAAGCAGCACAAAGTTAAACCCTCGGGAGGAAAGCAACAAGAGCGGAAAGCCAGTGTTTGCGACCGCTAACGAGGCGTCCACTTTTGGGGATTTTCGGGGACGCCGTATTCTTTGCGACCTGGCTTGAACTATATGGCCATGGAAGACTCCGAGTCTGTGTTGCAAACAACAGGTACTACGGAGGCCCAGGTCAAAACCAAGTCCCCCTCCGCCAGTGCGAAATATACCTTCTCACTATCCAGGCCACCCATGGTTTTAGTCATGGCAGGCTATCTCGCATTCTTGAAAGACCCTTTTCAGTGCTGTCAAAGCCTGTCATGTGGCATGTCTGGCCTTGCTGTTCCGAACAGACCGGAGTCCCTTTGTTTTGGCCCGGGCCCATGCATTCGCTTCACACACAGGCATCCATATATTGGCAAACCTTGATGGCATACTCGTACACTCTACTCTGTTGGGAAATCTCAAGCAACTTTTATGCTTCGAGTTATTCTTCGAGCTGTGGAACCCCCTTCCCCCAATCCTTCCGCACTTTCGTTGCTTGCCAGTCTTACATACCAGAGCACCCGACCTTCCTTCAACCCCAAAACACCAATCGCAAACACACCACTATCCTCATCTCGCCATGAGTACCAATACTCTACTCGAAGGCCACACCTCCTTGCCTGAGCGAACCCTGTACGCACATTGGCGGACGCTACGACGCAGACGCAGGATGGCGATCCGTTGCCGTTGATGGATTCTATGGTCGGATGCGCCCTGCACAACTTGAAAAAGAGCCAGCTATGCGGTCTCCCTGAAGAGATTCTCTTTTAATCATCCTGTCGTTGAACCCGATGGATATACAGTGTCTCCGGAGAAATTCCAAGCTTTTTCTCCGTCTCTTCTGCTCCAGGAAGTTCGGTCACTTCCATGACAAATACACACCCGTACTTTACGTGTGGGAAGTACCTGTCAGAGAATTTGGACTCGCACAAGGAATGGAGCGCTACGCTGGTGAGTCTCTTCGGCCGTCAGCGGTTCCAAGAGGTTGCGTCGTCTAGCACGCCCTCGCCATCCGTGGTTCGCGCGCTCGTGGAGACAGACAATCCACAAAGCATAGAGATCGTCAACCGGGGCACCTGGACGATCGGCGAGCAGCAATCTTATAGATTTTACGTATAAGTGATGTTCTGGTGAGATTTTCGTTCATTTCTGACGCGGGCCGTGGAACCTTAAAAACTCAAACCTACTGCGAACTACCGGAGACTACCGCGGTAGGCTCCGCAGGTGACTCTGTAAGCCGTCTTTTGTTAAGGAGGATGGAGTTGTACATTGAGGGTCTTTCGCAGGCTAGGTTTCGCAGATCAAGACGGTAGTTACAGATATCTCATACACGTTTAATCCCTCGAATTATCACACAACTTCCGGAACCTCGTAGGTATTTGCCACTGAGCTTCGACTTAAGAGATTGCATCTGCTTCAGTACACTTATTCCCCATGGACCCTGTAGGTTCGCGCAGATCAGGCACCGGAAAGCTCCGGTAGAGTATAGAATGCCCAGACCGCCGCCGGCACCCACGTCCTCACGCCATCCTCCGCAGGAGCGGGTGCATCGGCCGCCGACTGGATATGACCGCCGTCATGCGCCGCCCACCGGACCGGATATCCCGATTTGCAGCCGGTAGCGGTCGTCATAATGTGCGTTCTGCTGCCGGACCTGGGTTCGGAAGCGCCGGTCATGGACGCGCAGCCGTTATTCTTGATGAAGCGGTCACGCATGGCGCGGCCGCCGGCGATGTTTAAGGTGCCGTCGCCGATGCCGTGAATTCCAAAGTAGGCGATGGGGTCGTTACCACCGCTGCAGCCGGACAGTTGGCCGCCGGCGATGACGGTGACGGCGCGGAAGTCCTTGGCACGCGCGCAAGCAATGGCGTAGGTCATGGCGGCGCCGTACGAAAAGCCCATGGAGAAGCGCTGTGCCTGGTTGACGCAGAGGCCGGCATCGATGTACTTGTTTATGGCGTCGATGAACTGTATGTCCTCGCCTCCCGAGTTGGCCCAGCCGTTTCCCAATCCCTGCGGCGCTACGAGGATAGCAGTCTCGTTGGCCATCTTCTGCATACCAAAATAAGCCCACGGCTCGCCGGCAGTGCCGCCACCCGCGACCTGGTCCATGGTCCCCCCCACCCAGTGGAGGCCGAAGATGACCTTGTATCCCTTACTGCTCTGGTAGTTACGGGGCACCCGGATTGTAAACCGACGTTGCTTGCCGTTGACAGTGAGGGACTTGACGCCTGACGTGATGGTCGGGGCCGAACCGCATCCCGAGCTAAGGCCGGCACGCCTTGTGTGCGGAAGCGCGGTACCAAGGGCGCTGGCCACACACATGAGCCCGAGGAGAAAAGATCCAGCGAGACGCATGTTTGCGAATCTCAAGATAGTCCTGCAGAAAAAAGCAAAGAGACGCAGAAACGTAATTGGGAAGCGTCCTGGGAGACGACTTGGGATTGAAGACCTGGGTGCATATATGGCCTCAGTGGCATGCTCGTGGAAAACATGTGGGTGGAGGCAGCATGTGGGCGAGCCAACTGGTGCTGTTGTTGGACTCCGGCGCGGCTCCGGTGAGGCTCCGGCGGGGCGTGTTCCCTATGCTAACATTTTCGGCTGTTGATGCGTATTAAAATCTCCCTTCAACTTCCACCAATACAGACAGAGCCATTGATAACAAAGTGCTTCAACGCTCTACTTTGGGGAACATGATGACGGCGCTGCCTCCTCCGAGATCTAACCCTAAACTTCCTTACTTCTTCACTTTACTCCCAAACCGTCTTTTCGAAGGCCGGAAGCAATATACAGCAAGGTATAGAACTAAGTCCCTACTAAGCTCATTGGGCATTATTTTTTCCTGGTTGTCAAGGAAGGACGGTATCTTCGTCAAATCTTTTTCTTCATACTCTTTCCGGCTAATGTAGGGGTTGTCTCTCAATCACTCCGATGGCGAAGATTTTCCGGCAGGGAAGATTCCTAAACTGATTTTACCCCTCCAAACCGGTTTTGAAGGGCCATCATTTCTACATCAATAAGACCTTCTAGTTGGCTTCCGCTCTGAACCAGCCTGGATGATATCACTAGAAAGTGCCACGCTGATGTCTAAGCCGACGAAGATGGAGAAACGTGAATTATAACAAGGTTCGCTGTCATCTGGTCCCGCCATGGTACTAGTGACAACAGAGTTCACTGCCTAGAAAATTTGCAGCAAGCGGAAGGAGGTCGCGGAAGATCAGCACAGGGGAGAAACAGTACCGAAACGCTTACCTAGATGGATGCTGGAAACACGCCTTGTTAAACTGGACCAAGCCTCATTCCATGGAGAGGAAGACGTGATGGAAAACTCGTGGCGGCCCCGGGGGCGAATTTTAATTCAGCGGAAAATTTATTTCCGGTGCTGCGCAGCGGAGTTCATGCACCAGTGAACGGACAGTATCGGCCCTAACTCGTGTCCCTCCCGCCGCGGCGACAAGCTTGACGACAGAGGAAACAAAAGTGTTGTAGTAATTTGAATGGATTCCACCCAGAAAGGAAAGTGGAAAATTCCATCCTTTTTCAATTGAGCCTAATAGACTCAACTCTACCGGAGAGCACACAGGAACAAGTTCAGTCATCATCGTCCTCATAGTCCCAACTGGGTCCTTCTCTTCCTCGATGAGCTTTCCGATGTACTTGTTATCCCGCCGCAGAGTTTCGTAAACGTGAGGTCTGATAGGGATGGGGAATCTTCTGCATTCGGTGTTTCTATCGAAAGGAAACTTTAGACAGCCATAATGGTTGCACCCGTATTGAATTGTGTCATTACCATAGAGATAGCCATAACGATAAGCGGCATCTCGACGACCATACCGACCGTCTTGACAATCGCACCTCCGCCCACCATGCCTCCGTCCGGGGACGGAAATTCAGGGGTTACTCGACAGCGGGTACTTCTCGGCTTCAGCCGCACGCAGTACTTCGCCTTCACCCATCTACCCACCCTTATTGCCGCCTGCCTCGCCATCCCTTTCGGCGTCATCGGTGCAAATGCTAGGCTCATGCAGCCCTTCCACGCCCTCGCCACCCGTGAAGGTGGTGGGCCTGGTCCGGACACGTTCACCCTCAGCTTTGGGGGCTACCACGCTGTGACGGCCCCCTTCGGTCTAAGCCTTCTCACACGGTGAGCCCGTACCGCTGCTGGCTAGCCTCGGGGCCTAGCTTTCGACTCTGTTCACGCCGCTGGCTGGCTGCCGAGGCTATCGGCTTCAAGGTGCACGGCGCGTACATGCATCTCGACATTGTAGACTGCGGCATAGCCCCCGGCATCTCGCCAGGCCCCTCTGGCTATCTTAGCCTTAGTGGCTTCTTTGTAGATCTTCATGATGGCTGAGAGACCGTCTAACCAGATTTAGGATCGTTGGAGCTTAGCAGCTTCTACTCAAGACCAGCTGAACTTCGGCACAGCTCGGACTCAATGGCTAGAGCCCAATCTATAGCTCCCTGCCGCCCAAATCGCTCACTCCCAGCGACCTCACGGACCGTCCCTTCAAAGAACACTCTCTTCAGCTCTCCGTTGGGCGAGCCCTCGACGGAGAAGCCGGTTATGCTTACGTCTAGCAGGTCTCGCAAGCTCCGACCGCCCGATGACTTCTTAACGAAAGAGATAATGTTGCTCATATGGAAGAGCATAGGGTCTGGAAGGAGAAGGATATTCATCAAAACCTCAGCCGCGACATCGTGCCCGCCAGGTGCCGACGGGCTGGAAACTGCGCCGGGCAGATTACCGAGATAGAAGCCAAACGAGTCGTTATCGTCCAGCTGGATGCGCTCTTGGATTGCGCAGAAGCGGGCGTAGTGTGGACTAGCAGGGTTGAGATACTGTACGAGCAGGCGCTGCACTTCGTCGCCGCCGAACGAGCCTAGCGCAGCCCCCAGCGTCAGGCAGTACGCCTCGCGGTCGTGCTCCCAACTTGCGCTCGTACCGGCTGCGTCGGCTGCGAGAGCCTGCCGCAGAACGCTGACAGCAAATTCGGAGTCGATCGTGGCGAGCGGCAGCGAAAAGAAGGCCACGCGCGTCTGAAGGATGTGAGGCGACGTGAGGAACTCCAGCACCGTGTAGTGAGCGAGCGACACCACCAGGGCGCCGTCCTCGGGATAGGCGGTGATGAGACAGCCTAGGAGCTCTTGCAAGTAGTCACAATCGAAGGCAGGCTGGAGGGAAGAGCCGTATAGCTCGTACGCCACGGCCGAGAGGAGCAAGTCCGCGCGCAGCCCATCTTGCGTTCCCCAGGGGGCCCGCGCGTGTCCACATATCCAGACCAGCAGGCGGCGGACAAAGTGCCTGTCGGGTTCAGGAATGGCGTCGAAGATCCGAGCGTAGGTCTCGGTCAAGTCCGGTGGGAGGTTTTGCAGGGCTGCGTGTAGCTGCTGTTCGTCATGGATCCGTTCAATGGCGCGGATTTGGCAATCAGCCCAGCGGAACATACCCCGGGCCCCAGCCACAAGCGCCTCCTCGATGTCGCGATGCCAATGCTGCCAGCGCTGGAGGCGGTAGCTAGCCGCCAGCTTCGCATGCGTGAAGCGACGGATGTCGACGTCGACTAGTGGGTTCGACATGGACATGCTGATCGATATGCCCGAGAAGACGCGTTCAATCTCAAGATACTGTCTGCTCGTTACGCCGATTCGAACCTTGCAGAACCGGCCATCCAGTGCCAGGGTAGCAATCAAGCGCACCAGGCTCTCGCGGGGGCTGCTCTCGTCAACCGCGTCGACTACAACATAAAGACTGTCGACCTGCCCCAGCGCCTCCTCCAGCGCCTGCTGGAGCTCGGGCATGGTGGGGTTGCAGCCGCTATCGTGGATCGCCCGTAGCCGTTGGGAAACACGCTTGGTCTGTCTGCAGACCTGGCTGACGACCCAGCGGAGAAACGGCGCTGCCTCGTCCTCATTGTGCGAATAGTGACAGTAGTAGTAGGCGCACACATATCCAGGACGGTTTTGACACATTTTCTTCAGCTCCTCGACAGCGAACGACGCCAAGACTGTCTTTCCAGCGCCCGGAATGCCGTAGATCCAGAGGAGGCGGTCCGTCGTCGAGGGTTCTAGCCAGGACGCCCACTCGGGAGACCGTACGAGCCACGAGCTGGTGAGGGGTTCGTGCTTTTCCACGGCAGCATTGTGGAGGTAGGAAGGGTTTGTGCGCTCCAGCCACTCGCTGACCTGGCGCCGTTGTGAGTCTTGCCTAGTTGGTCAGTACTCTCAAGTGCCCCCGGTGTTTTTGCCATAAGAGCAGCTCACCCGACATTGCATCCTGGACCCGTTCAAGGCCCGTCTTGATGTCTCTTAGCTCATGGCTATCAATGATCGTTAGCACCAGACCCAATAACGGCAGCATCCATGTCGATACCCCGACTTACAGCACGTCGCCGGAGATTGCCAAGAGCAACGTCGCCTTGTGTTGGGAGATCTCGGCCAAGAACTTCCTTGCTTTGGGCTGTTTGAAGGGCCAGGCCAGCTCAGCGAGGGTAACTCGTCGTGCAGACCCCCGCCGGTCGGCGGGGAGGAGGGCCTCAAGCCCGGCGAGACAGCGGCGACAGGCCTCAACGGGGCCGTTGGCGCCGAGCAACCCCGTGGCCGGCCCGGAGCCGGCATCGGCAAGACTCTCAAAAACGGCTCGCAGCGAGGAGGCCTCGCCGAGGATCATGCGCATATCGCCGGGCGCATCTCGCACCGTGTCGATACAGTATTGGCTCGCGCGGATGACGCGGTCCGCGAGGCCAATCAGCCCTACAATGCTAGCGGCGGCAGAGAGAGGGTCGGCCATTTTCGGCTATCCATGAATGCTGTCCGTGTGCATTCGTGGATTTCTCCCTGGCAAAGCCCCATTCGTGAAGGCTCGGACGCGGGGCACATCCCGTGACTTTGGCGCAGCAGCACTAGGCCTCAGCGTGGTCCGTGCTGCGGTACGTATCCCAACTTGGGCGCTGAGCTTTCTCCAAGCGAATCCGCGCCCGAAGCAGACCTACGAGTCGGTGAAGGCGATGCAGCCTTTCGACAGATTGTTTTGATGCGACGGTTGATGCTGCTGCGGTGATTTGCCTACCTGTCCAGGGCAAACCCCCGTTTCGGCATGATCCAGGGACTGGCATTGTGTTGGCACTGAAGGATGGATGGGATCTTGCGAAAAGTTTTGGTGGAAGCCGAGGCGATCGAGGATGGAGTGCGGAGAGGTATGATGGGTATGATGGCTTGAGCCATCTGAGAGCGGTCAAGACCCGGGATAGATCGAGGTGGATGATCAGAAACTTTCATAGTACGGGAATCAGATTCTGGTTGTTTAGGGTCTTGATTTCCTTCATGGGGTTCATTCTGAGAGTTCTGTAAAGGAAGCTGGGCAATATCTGAAAACCCAAACTTTATGTAAGTTATTTTATGCCAGTCGAACGAGCAGACAGGCACCTGCTCGAGCATGATGTCATCTCTCCACTAAACACCGAAGGCCCTCCAAGATATCAACCGTAATAACATTCAAGAAAGTTGAACATGCCAAACTGCGCATTATTATGATTTTCTGGCCACACTATTTTCTGGACCACCCCTAAAGACAAGACGCACATATGTTTCGTCCACTCCCCTCTCCTGACCCACTCCCATTGGCCCTTTCCATACCATCCGCAGGGTCCTCCGACCCAACCTCACGGCCGCTAACCTCACGATCACACACCTGCGGCAAACACACCTCCAACAGCCCAACACAATGCCCACAAGCGGCATTACAGCACCTTTGACTCACCCCACATTTCTTCGGTCCACATTGCCCAAACCGCGGTATACCCTGAGGTTCAGCTTAACGCTTTTCAGCAGGAGGGGCCGCGACTTGGACAGTCCCTGTGTCCCCAGCCTGAGGGCATATAACGGTGAGGCACTTTTCGCCTGGTTTAGTGCAAACACCGCAGCTTCTGTTGCAGCAGACCGTGCCGTTTGTGCAGATGTTGGGCCCGCAGGAGATGCCGACTTGGCGGGTTATATCGAGTGGGGTTGCTGCGACGAAGGGCAGTGCGAGGAGGAAGAGGCAGACGAGTGTGGGGAGGCGGATGGTTGCCATTATTGTTTCCTCTGTGGTGGTGATGTCGCAAAGTCTGCTCTTGAAGGGGTTCTGGATCGTGCTGTGCAGCGGACGGCAGCAAGGCGTTAGTTATATCCCGGGCAAATGTGAGCGGGGGCCGGGGGAAAGATCGGGGGATTGCGCTTCGCTTAGCTAGCTGGGCATCTCATTAATTTGCGATGTGATACTCTTTCCGCTAGAGGCCGTATTGCCAAGACAATGCAACCTCCGACGGGATGTGATGGAGATCCGCAGACAGGCTTAGGGCCAATCACTTACATACGCCGACAAGCATGGGCAACCTGGCGCCGACATATATAGGAAGCAGTACCGGTGGGAGGAAAGCTCTTTCTGTCTTGCGGAATCCTCCAGAGCGACATGCCTTTATTTGCGTGCACGCGACCGTCCACCAAATCCGATTCCCCCCTGCTATCGGTGAGGGATAGAAACTTGACCGACGACGATGCCGGGTTCTTGATCCAGTAAGAAAGTCCCTCCAAACGAACGGTGATATCAGCAGCCAAACTTCCCCCTTCTCCATCCTTGAACACCTTTTTCACGCGGAAGTCGGCCGGGCCGTCTTCTTCTATGAGCAGATCCAGAATCTCTGTAAGTATGAGCAGTTTGTCTCCTATCGTCCAAAGAATGCCCGCGTGGGAGGAATTCCGCTCTTTCGATGCCGAGATAACTTCGCATTGCCAATGGTAAGGGTCCCTCCTCTTCCTTCCTCACCTTCGCCAGCCATCGCACCTGGACGACTGCGTTTTGCTGCCCTCACCAAGAAATCAAAACTAAAGTCAAAACCCCCCTTTTCGGTGTAACGGATGACATTATAGATAGCCCCAGATGAAGCGGTACCGGTCCGGAGGTCATTAGAGTGTGGCCGTCTGGTCATGGAGAAGGCTCTATGATCGGGGTAATGCCCGGACTTAACAACCCTTATCTTCAGGTCGGTCTTGACATGGTCCTTCAACACAATAACCGCAACTTCGGGTGTCTGGTCCCAACCAAACAGGGACTTACAGGCTTATTCGGCGTGTACGAACATGGTGGCGGGGCGAAAGTGGTGACGGAACAAGGAAATCCGCATCGCAATAGACAAGAGATGGCCGCGGAACATGGTTGCCTGCTCGCCATTGGCATCGCTGCCCGAAGTCCGGCTGTACGACATAGATCTGTCGACCGATGGCGCGAGAAAGAGAGCGACACCTCTCACTCAGCCAGTGGCATATTCGGTGTCATATAGAAATGATTAGCTGGTCATGTACACGTCGATTTCGTTGAGGCAAATTGCGGCAATTGGGACCTGTTCACCATACCACAATGGGGGCTCCTGATGTGACTTCCAGCGGCCACGCACTGTATCGTGGGCAAGCATCGAGATGGATAATCCCTTGTTTGTGATGAAGAACGGGGTTGAAGACTCATGCAAGTCGTGTTCGGTGACGTATTTGTCCGACGAGGTGTAGAAGACAGGATCAGGCGCAAACATGGAGGTCGCCCCAGAGCTAATGTCAGTGACTCCTCGATATTGTTTAAAATCGATGCCTTCGCTCGTGTATGGTGGTTGAACGTCCCAGCCGATGTTAATGAGATGTTCAACCCGGAGCTGCGGAAACTCCTCGAGATCACGGCCGTTCCGCCTGAACCGTTGAAGCCAATCCCAGACAAAGATACTCTGGTCATCGGAAGCCCTAACGAGTTCCTCCTGGAGGCGTTGAAACGCGCGACGGCCTTCGCCGTACAAGAGCAGCCTGCATGTAGAGTCAGCCCTGGCCTGCCTTTAAAATTTAATCGGTGCACTTACATATTAATGTCAAAGATCCCCAGCATGCAATATGCAATGTCTTCGCGCCGCGTCGTGACTCTGTTTGCTACCCATATCATCCGGTTGGCTATGCTTACGCCGCGTATCGCGTCGGGGGAAAGGAGGCTCTCCACAGGAATTCGAGTGACTTCAGAGATGATGTTTTGCAATAGATCCTTGCTTCTGATCCTGGTCCAACCCGATGTGAAAATTATGATATTCTTCGGGGCCAGCAGCTCCTGGAGCGTCCATCCTCGGGTAAACCAGTTGCTTTGTGCGAATTGTGTAGCGTGGACGTCGGGGCAGTCCAGGATAATGTCATGGACATCATGGAGATAGGCATAGCACACCTTGGCTCTAGAGTAGAAGCTGAACATGGAGTTGATGGCTTCGGAAAGCTCGGCGCTGTTACTCTTGTCGATGCAGTTTGTGTCGACCCACAGGTATTCCAGATTGTCTACCCACGCCTGCATGCAGGCCTTTTGGATGCGCGATTTGGGCGTGGCCCTCCCGCCACTGTTGGAATGTCACCTCGTCGTTGTCGGCGCCCCATCGGTGTGACAGAATCGCGTACGGTGGATGCTTTCCCTGGAAGCTACGGAGTTGCATGGTTGTGGTGTGGATGAGCTACATCTTGAGAGCAATACAAGTTGAAAAATGGAGAGATGCTGATCAGTTCAAGGATGCGGGGAAGTTGGTCACTCAAAAAAGCTAATTCCTACAGGCTGCACGCCCGCAAACATATTCCAATCGTAATCTGTCTCGGCTGCTGAATCATCCTCCTCGTCTTCGCCCAAGCCTGCCTCCGTGCTGCCGTCACCGCTCACAACTTTGCAACCTAAAAACACAACATCATTCGAAATACAACCCATATCTCCCTCTCCGATGAAGCTCATCAAACTGGGATCACTAAACTTGGGAACCCCCTTCCCCATGTTGCAAAGCATGTGGTTCCCCAGATCCCCGCACCGCACCCGGAAGAAATACACGCTCGGCCTCCCCATGGGGTCCTTCTTGGCCTTTTCTGCAGCAGGACCGTGACGCTTCCCGGCTTCCGCGATTCGCCTCTTTCTCTTGAGGATTCTCTTTTTGGCCTTCCTCTCGCAAACGTGCTTCCGCTCCGGATGTGGACCCGACCTCCCCGGAATTGTCCAAGAGGGGATAAACTAATATGTACGGGGTATGCAAAGCCACCCATCGATGCATGTGGCGCCCAATCAACGAGCAGGTCATCTGCAGAAACGTCGCAAGATGCTTGTCGTCTACTGCATTATTGCATTATCTCTCGGCGCATGGGTTAGAGGGCGGCGTATCAGTCTGATAAGCTCAAGTTGTCTCCGGTAGCATCAGTACCTATATTGCTCGGCCTTCCCCTCAGATGGTTGCGCCCCCATCTCCAACAAGGTGAAAAGCATCACTGGGCCAAAGAGTCGAAAACATGGAGGCAGCCGCCGACGCCGCGTCGTCGCTACGAAGGATGATGGAGCAATACCAGTTCACGGGCACGACTTCCCTTGGTTTAGCGATACTACTCATCGCTTTATCCTTTGCCATCTGGCCGGCAAACCAAAAGTCACCACCCATGCTGCGCGAGACAATCCCCTTCCTTAGCAACACGTACCAATACGCGGCAAACCTGGACGGACTATTTTCGCGGGCAGTGTAAGACTCTTTTGACCCTCACTTCCTCTCCAAAACATTGCTGACTCCCAGAAGTCAAGCCCTTAACCAGAAGAACATCGTTGGCTTCTACCTGGGAGGAAAGAAAACCTTCTTCATCACCGGCCCGCAGAACATCCAGGCTTTCTTCCGGTCTTCGCCCAGTATCAGCGTCCAGACCTTGGTTCTGTACACCATCAAGTACATGATGGGCGCAACACCCGACGACGTGGCGAAGTTTGCCAACGACAACTCAGGCCGCCACCCGACACCGCTACCGGGCACTGAGGACACCCCCGAACACAAGCGGTATTGGGCCTCCATGCACAACATCATGCACAAGTACCTTTCCCAGACACGCTACGCTACTGCGCTGGCAGATACATACCAGCGCTTCTTTGGCGAGGAGCTCGACGCGAACTTTCCCCTGGGCGAGTGGACCGAGACGCGCGTCATCCCCATGATGAAGCAGCACATGTGCAAGGCCGCCATCCGCTCGCTACAGGGCGACCGCATCTTTGAGGTCGCCCCCAATCTGCTCGACGTGTTCTGGGAATTCGACAAGGTGCTCGGGACGCTCCTGTTTGGCCCGCCAAAGTGGCTGTTCCCGGGGATGTATGCCACAGCTGAGCGCTTCTGCGCCGCCACGGGCAAGTACTTCCAGGATGCTACGGCCAATTTCGATTGGGACGGCCCTGATGCCGAGGTGGACTGGGAGCCTGTGTTTGGATCAAGGTTCTGGCGCGAGTTTTCGAAGTGGATGATACAGAGCGAATTCAGTCCCCGAAGTTGCGCTGGCTTTACGGGCGTCACGGGGATTGTTGCGTCAGTTCTCCTTCTCTCCCCCTGTTACTAGATCCACTCCCATCTCAAGAAAACTCGCCACTGACATCCCCTTCCCTGACAGTATGAACGCCAACACCATCCCCGTCGCCACCTGGGCCATCATTGAAATGACCAAAGACCCCTCCCTCCTCGCTGCCCTCCGCAAAGAAGTCGAACCCACATACATCACCGACCCAGCCACAGGCCGCCGCACCATCGACCTCCAAGCTCTCGCCGCCCTCCCGCTCCTGCAGTCGGTATACACCGAGATCATGCGCATGCGCATATCTCTCAACGTCACGCGCGAGGTCGTGAGGCCGCTGGAGGTGGAGGGGTACACGCTTGCAGCCGGCACGTTGCTGCAGGCGCCGACGGAGCTGTCGCATTACAAGGAGAGTGTGTGGGGAGTGGAAGGGCATCCGGCTACGGAGTTTTGGGCGGAGAGACATGTTAAGTATGTTGGGGGGGTGGCGGCGTTTGAGGTTAGGGGGAGGCCGACGGATTTCTTCCCTTATGGTGAGTTTTTTCTTCTCCTCTAATTTCTCTCTCCCGCCCTTTTCTCCCCTACCCGCCCCCCCACCATTTTTCTTCTTTTCGTGGGAGAAGGAATTACGAGAACTGAGGTTGGACTAACTCGTGATTCAACAGGTGGGGGCATACCCATATGCCCTGGGCGCCACTTTGCAAAGCAGGAAATCATGCTCACGATCGCTCTGCTCGCCACCAAGTATGAATTCGAATTTGTCGAGTGGGTGAAGATGGATGGGACGCCGTCGAACCGGCCTCCGCGCAGCGACCCCAAGTACAAGGGAGCAGCCGGTGTGCCGCCTGATGTAGATATGAAGGTTCGACTGAAGAGGGTTAGGTGATCATACGAAGGCTCCAGCTAAAGGAACGGGTCACCTTAGTCGGGTCGAAGATTTCCTGTTATACCACCCTAAAATCGACAACCACCCATGCTCATAGCCACGTGAATTCTTCGTCACCTTTGATCAGTCCAGATCAGCCCCGGCTCAGCTTCGGCTAATATCTTCTCATTGAACAGCACAGCCTTCCAAGAAGGTGCAGTTTTAGCCGAAGGGCCCAGAATTGGGACATTCGCACCCGCAATAGCCAGCACCCAGAACTTTATGGATAATTCGTCCAGCCTTCCACTTAGGAATGCTTATATCTATTAGAAAGGCTTACCTAATCATGTAACGACCTGACTTTGTAACATTGGGATCGGCACTCCTAAGCGACAGCCCCTTCATTTCCAACCACCACCATTCCCCCAGTTTTGCCCCAAACCACACCAAACTTTCAGGATGGCTAGTGTTGATGAAGTTAATATCGTGTCTGTAATTGAAGTTATTGTAAATGGTGGAACGCAGTGTGCTGTAGCGGCGTTATACTAAGTCCATCCCTTAACCCTAAGTCGGTGCCTATACGGCATTACCTTTGCCAGAGCCAGTAAGGTAGGCCGTATAAGGTTATCCTTAATATAGGAGAGATTCCTAATCGACTGGAGCCTTTAAGAAGAAGCCGCTAGGTGCGCGTTAAGTAAAGCCTAACTCTCTAGAATGGCTTTATTAGTACTGGCTGAGGGAGATGATTAAAGGCCAGTTAGCTACTGTTAGGTAGACCGTTTTCTACGCTATTATAATTATGTGAAAACGAAGCTATTGGCGTTATTAGATACAGCTTGTATAAGTGGATCTACGAAGGCTGCATACGAGGATTTCTATTAGCGTTTAAAGCCTTTGGATCGGCTTATCGCTATCTCTACGTCCGCCACTCGGTTTGCCGAGCGCTTACGTAGTGATCGCTACTTTACCGGAATATGGGGCGAAGACCTCTCCAGCGGGATTGGACTTTGTTGGTATAGTATTGCGGCAGAGTTTAAACCAGGTAACAACTTTACTGCTTGGAATCAGATCGCAGACTGTGCCCCCTTGTGGAGTTGGGCTTTGGTTACCGGTGCTGTTGCCTATGCGCGACGGAAAAAGTGGAAGCTGTACTTTGAGAGTTCGCCTCGAATTGTCAGCGTCGACTACGTCGTGCCGGAGGAGAACCCCTTTGGCTGCCCTTCGCGAACATCCATCACTGTACACGGGAAGATCATACGCGATGTCAAGCTGAAGCAGCTCGGTTTAAGCGGCAGCAGTGGGGGATTTTAACTGCAACTCCCAGGAGCCGTGAAGGTATTGGTCTTGTTTGTAGATACGGAAGTCAAGACTGTAAAGTTCCGCAGAGAGGAAAACCAGGATCGGACATTTCTTACATCTGCAAGGAGAAGGGAGCGTAAACAGCATGTGACACATGGAAAATATACTACTCCTAGTAGCATACAAGACAAACCAGGAGCAGGACAAAAAGTCTTTGAGGGACTTATATGTTTAGCATTGGCTGAACCTTCGGCATTAATACTGGGGCTGATATCTTTGCAGCCGAGGCGGTACGGACGGCTGGGGTTTTGCATTCTGAACTATGGAGGAGCGCAGTGCTGCCCGTGGGAGGATACCGAAGTATTGTTGGTTTGATGCGTGTTACAGGCATTTCCCTGTATGGTTTGGTTATATCCCCCCTCCCTGATTCAGTCGAGGGTTCTGAGGCACAGGTTCTGAGGCACAAAGTCTGGGCCGGATCTGGGAGGTCAGAGGAAGAGATAAGGGAGGGGATGGAAGGTTCGTCTTGCGTGGTGGAGGGTTATCAGCTGCTGACTGGTGGGTTTATGTTGGCTGATCTAAACCAATTGGGAGAATAGAGCTATGCTGTGTCACATCAAGGCAGTCATTACCCCGCCTCTCTCGTGTGGAGTATAGGTCATATACGGGGAGTTAGCTGCCTGCTCTCGCCCTTTCCCTCAGACTTTCAGTCTCAGCCTTCCACTTCCTCATCTCCATTGCCAGCCATGGCGACCATCCCAGACTCAAAACTCGCTTCCCACGTCCCTTTGATAGAACAAATCCTTTCAAAGTTTAGCCTTCAGGCCGCTGGCGAACCAACCCCCCTAGCGCCAAGCTGCGTCGGACCACTCGCCAGCGCCTAAAAAGTGAAGTAAGTGAATGCAGAAGTTCGAGAACCGGGGTTGTGGCGTCACAGCTTTTACGCTAGTCTTGGGCCCGTATCCCGGGCCACGGTTCCGAATTTTGGACCAGAATATACCAGTACATGTATTTCAGTTTTGTCGGCCATCCAGCTCAGGAAGGACTTGGGCCCTGCCCCTGCCTGCTTCGTGTATCTGAGAGGACATCAACTCGGGGAATACCGGCCCACTGTGACTGTTTCCCTCTGCAGCTGTGCCACCAGGCCTAATCGATGTGATTGACGGGTTTTCTCCAGCTGGTGAGCTGCCACTCCTCCTCCATCGGAGGATATATAACGCCGCAGCTACCAAGATTGTGATGCACGCTATCGGGACGGCCACGCTGATGGCGATTATGGCGTCAGTCGATAGTCCCTTTGATATGGTGCTTGATGAGACCGAGGATGAAGTCGTCTGAGTTTGTATTGCCTTGGTTGGTTCGGTCATGAGGAACCAGATGGTAGGCGAAGTCCCGCACCCCCAAGACGTCCGCTTTGACACATCATAGTCCGCGGTCTGGCGAATGAATGTGACACACACTGACGAGACTCCGTAGGTGCTATGAACGGCCGTCAGCATGGCTGGATATCTTGTATCGAAATCGAGAACGAACTGACCATCTCATGATTGGATGTAGACGACACAGCGACACAGGGGTACCACCGCAGGTGGGAGCAGCAGCATCCTCGCACGTAGCAGGAATGTAGCACTGTGCCGTGTCACAGCATCCCCATGATCCGGCGTCATCGGAGCTGCTGCAAATCGACTGTCCACTGCATGAGAGAGGAAAGTCTTTTCTACTATCAGAAGATACTTCCGGACCCGACTCCAGTCCTTGGAAACGCACCTGGGTTGCCGGAGAAATAGCCACATATTTGCGGATTTGCCGTCTCCCGCTGTTCGAGGTGGCCATGTGCAAAACTTGGTCTGGAGATGACAGTCGAGGCCATGGTCTTCAGAATGTTCGTAGACTGACCGCTGTAGTAGGGTGGGCAAGTTTCAAATCTCCTCATCTTCAACGACCCGGAGCGGGGTTCGTCGTGGTTCAAGTGACTCGATTCATCAACCTCAGCCGCACGGGAAGTTCCGTTGGTAAAAATCTCGGGGCTCGGGTCTAATAATTGAGTCGCCTTTTTGTAAAAAAAACCCCTCCATTGTCCGGCGCCCTCTAATTTGACAGGATTTCGTGTGGGAGGACCCACCTGGCGTCCCAGGTAGTGGGGTGGCCAGACAGCTGCCACTGCCCCGTTCAGATACCCAGCCAGATAGCTCGCATTGGCCAGAGGCTTCTCCTCTCAGGTTATAATGGCCTCAACGCTCCGCAACGCAACCCACGCAGCCAATTGTGTGTCACGACCCAAGGAAACGGCAACGGGTGGGTCGTATGATAAGCCGAGGGAAGCACGCCATTGACACGATAAGATGTACGGAACCACCAATCAAGAGGGGACCCACGGAAGGTGTGGACTGGCGTTCGGTCCCAAAGTGATTGGTCCCTTGGGGAAAACTGTGTATATATACGCCGGGCAACCCGGTGGCCCTAGACTAAGAAGCCCCCTCCTTCAGCAACGATAATAACACTGCTTTGCACCCCAAGACTTGTGCAATGGGATATCTTTTGACTATCCACGACCACCCTCCCAATCTAGTTGACCCCCAGGACCTACCTGGAGACCCCGAGTCAGAGACCGAAGCCCGAGGTCGTCACACCACCCTGAACCAAACAGGCCCCTAGACATACCACAATACAGCCAAGTTGGCCCATCTGCATGCAAGTGATCCAATCTAACCCGCAGTTTATTCATGTAAGGCGAAGTATGATAATATAAAACGAACTTTCTACTGCCTGCTCATTTTCTCGCTTGGGGTCTTTATTTACTGCTTTTACTACATGTTTTTACCTGCTAGGCGGAATAGTGTAACCTAAAGAAAGGGAACTTTGACTGGCGTGGCTCAAATTTTCTACTAGCCATCCTAGCACAGCTGAGCGTACCACACCATTTCCTAGCGCGCCGCGCACACCATTCTGGGTGCTACAATATAAATCCTCAAGCACTACTCTTAAGTAAGCTAAATCTAGGTGTTAGAACTGCCCATCTAGTTCGTGTTGCACCACATCTTCTGCAGCTCCTAAGCCTTCATCTAAGATGTCCTCCTACAGGAAGATACGGGATAAACACCCATCCTTAACTCTAGATGCAAACTTACCAGCCTTATCTCCACTTTCGGTAATCTGCTTCAGCTGGTCTCCTATGCCGTTCATATGGAGAGTCTTGAAGAATTCGTGTAGTAAACCAACGTTAAGAAGGAACAGCTATGAAACTAAACGACCGCTATGGATTGCAATCGTATTGCTCCCGTTTTCTTTGACTCTCGCTATCTGATTGTTGTGCACAGGAGCATGGTCTCAGGGCCACGAAGCTGAGAAAGAAGGGGCTGCTCTACAACCCCGCGGGCCGTGATTTGTAACGAGAGCAGTTGGGGTCTGTGTTCAATTACTAAAGTCATCACAGTGGTATTAATTTTACAAGCCCCTCTCCTCCGACTAGTTCTTGTATGGAGGACAGAGACGTTTTCTTTTGGCCGAAACCTTCTCACATGGATGTGGTGGGACTGTCGTTCCGACCCGACTTTACGTCCGCCAGAGCTTTGTCTTGCCCATGGCAGCAGGGCAATACGGAGGCCTACTGCTCTGCTGTTGGCCATGGGGCATACCGAGGTGGTGGCGGCATGCCAGCCCTATGGATCACGGTGGTTCACGACGTGGGGGTGAGCTTCAGAGACCTCGATTAGATGGCTGCTGTAGCCGGGGGGTTTGTGACTTTGGCGATCGCGCTGTGCGGCAGTACGGATGGGAAGACGCTGTTGGAGAAATGTAGGAGGCGGTGGAGATCCTGGAGGAGTGGGACGGGGAACGACATAGTGACCTTGGTGACTCTGGAATTGCTATCACCGCCTGTTACCGAGAGTTTGGTGTAACCAGCCTAAACCAACCCCATATCGACGGGGTAGGGAGTTTGGGTGATGGAGAGAAGAATATTATTCTTAAAAAAAATCAGATGTTATTCGATCACCACAAACGCTTAGAAAGCCCAGCAATAAACCTCGCCGTCTCACAACGCCAAACCTCCCAAGCGCGCCCCGCATCATCGCTTCCTCGTACGGCGCCGCGTCGAAATAATAAACAGGATGACTCCGGTCCACCCAAGTGTTATTAATATCTTCAACTTACATCAAACCCGTTATCGCCTCGACGAGCTCCAACAGCTCGCCACTCAGTTCGCCAACCTCGTGCAGCTCGGCCGCTGCATGAAGTTGTGCATCCCCGTTGTGACTAGACAATCTGGCTTGCCGCCGTCCTCGCGCCTTCTCCGCGGTAGCAATCTGCCATTTGGCTGTCTTCCCGCCGAATCTCAGCACCAGGAGACGGATCGCCGTGATAACAGCCATGAGCGTCCATCTCTCCCCGAGCTGCCCCGTCAACCCACTCCCCTTGAACTCGAGCGTGAAGGCGAGCTTGAACCACGACCACCCCTTGGGCCACGTCAGCAAAGCAAGAGTCTCGTCGCCCGCCGAACTCGGTGACGCGGCCTGGCTGCTGCTTCCGGCCGCTGAGCTGTCCCCTGCACTCTCACGAGACGGCCGTACCAGCTTGTACCCACCCTTCTTGGTAACAGGATCCTTGATCTTCCGCCACTCAAACTGTTCGCGATCCCCCTTCCCGGTCCCCACCTCGATGGCGAAGCGGAACGCGACGCCCTTATCGGTGGGCACCGTGACAGCCAGCAAAATCTCGGTAGCCAGGTCGTTGGTGGTGGCTCCAGGCCCGGGATGCATCTGCGGCATCATGATAATGGAGCTGGGGTTGACACCGTAAATCATGGACAAGGCCGCAGGCGGGTCGCCCGCGGCTGCGAGGAGGGGGTCCTTTCGACTGGTGCCGTTGTGCAGGATGATGCTTGGTCGGGACCCCAGCGGCCCGCTCCTGCTGAAGCCGGTGAAGTGGGCTTCGACGCGGTAGAGGAAGTCCGACTCGTTCTCCCCGCAGAGCTTAAACGTTTTGGCGGAGTCGGCGCTGAACCCGTAGATGTAGTATGCGTTCATGACGGGCTGGAATGGCCGGTAGGGGACGAATGGTCCGGTGAGCCTGGTGTTGCATTCGTTGGAGGCTTGCGACGGCGGCGGCGCGTCGTCGTCGTCGGGGGGGACCGGGCTGGCGCTTTTGGCGTTCGGTTGGTCTGCCATGTTGGGTATGGATTTGGCACGACGGGGATGTAAAAAGCACATGTTGCGATGAACTCTAAGTGAAAAAATAACCGATTCGTAAATTATGTGATACAAATAGCGGTAGCCCTTTCCTGTGTCTCACTTGGTGGTGGCGCCAGGAATTGCCCATGAGGTCCACGAGAATCCACGGGCTGTACTGGCTGGTAACGTGGGTGCAATCTTTCTGAAAGTAGTGCAAACTGTCACGGGCGATGCCCGGGACTCGCAGGCAGGGCCGAGGTTGTGGCGTCTATGGTATAAAATTAGATACAGAAGCAAGAGAGGTATCAAGGGCTGCGTAAGGAAGATCTCATATCTACCGTAACCTAGGTGCGGGGGATGTTGGGGCTATAGCTTACGTAGCACAAACGATATCGAGTGCTCAAAGCCGTTTTGGTACCGGAATGGTACGCTGTAGGTCCAAGCTGCGAAATATGTAGGGGTCAATCAGTACTGGTGGCACTGCGTCTGAGAACGCCGACAGGAAGGGGGAGGGTACCAACCACTCAAGAACACCATAACACCATCCTCGGCAACTCAAATCCCCCTGCGCCTCTCTGATCCGTCTTATCTCAGAAGGATCAGACCGTTATGGCGGATGTACCTCCCGACCCACACCACCCCTACCACCCCAACCCACCAATCAGAACGAGTCCTTCAGACCGGGTTGAAACTTGTCGATTTGCGGGCACGGATTCCGCAGCCCTTGGACCACGAGGTCTTATCCACCGTGAGAAGGTGAAGCTTTGACCCCGTCCCCCGCAACAACAAGTCGATGCCCACCGTCGTGACAATCTCCCCGATGTTTCTCGGCTCGACCCCGAAGTGTCAAGAATCTCCTTGGGAATCAGGTGGACCTGCCCCAGGTTCGGGGGCAGAGACTGGATGTGCAGGCGGCTTTGGTGTTGTGCTCTTGTTTGAGGACGGCGCAACTCTGCGTCATCGCACAGGGCTGAACTCGCTACGGATATAAGCGATGCCAGGCCTCTCCCTGCCCGCCGACTCACCCCCTTCGGCACCATAATCCGGCACATCAACCCGCCGAGGTTTCGGTCCGATGCAGCAAGCTAGCCGATCACCGAAACCCAATCTCGGCCCACAGCTTACACCTCTCTCCCCTGCCGCCCTCAAACTTCATCGCATCCACAACACTCCAATCCGTCTTCACCGGCTTCGCGTCCGTAACATTCACACTCAGCATATCGAACTTCCCGCCCTCGCCCCACGGCTTCCACGTAGCCTCCGCGGCAGCCGCCAACCCACCCACATTCGCTGCCGCCGGCCCCAGGGTCGGAACTCCATCGAGGATAAACTGCGCCCACAGGTTCTGGAACCCCCTCCGGAAATCGCCGTCATACCGCTCCGCTGCGACGCCGGAGTCCATCTGCAGCGGCGTGAGGTCGGAGCCGTGGAACGCATTGGGGATTGAGAACTGGTAGCGCCACCCCTTCTTTCCCGGGCCGCGGTACGCGTCGGCGAGCCAGTACGCGGGGCAGACAAAAGTCGTCTCGGCGTAGAGGTTGTTGGCGGCCTGCTGCCAGCCCGAGGCGTACGCTGACATGGTGGTGGCGAAGGGTGGGTGCAGGCCGTCCGTGTCGAAGCGCTGCGCGGTCGTGAGGTTGGTCGGGAAGCCGGCGGGCACGGCGTACAGCTCTAGCAAGCGGGAGTAGAGCGCCGGCGGGGCCTTGCGTAGCGAGGGGTAGAGGTAGTACAGGAAGTCGACGAACTTCGAGGAGGTGGTGATGTCTTGCCGGACGAAGTAGGTCGCTTCGTTGGCGTTGGACTTGGGGTGTCAGTCGAATGTGTTTTGTGTTCCTGTGGTGTGAGAGGAAGGAAGGACTCACGGCAGACAAGATGCGCTCCCCGTTGACATTTCCTGTCAGGAGCTGCTCGTTGGGCTGCGCGCGGATGAGGGTCCCGTCTGTGACCGGGATGAAGGCCCACTGGCCGTACTTGCTGCCATAGCTAGTGTATGCGCTAGCGTTTTGGAGGACCGTGGTGTCGGCGTTTTGGAGGCACTTGAAGACGGAGCCATCTGTCGGCACCGCAGTGGCATTGCGGGCCAGGCAGTCGGCGCGGCGCGCGAACTGGAGGTAGTACTCCTCGGGCCCAGTGTCGTCAAATTTTCTGGGGGAATGTCAGTAATTATTTGCGGGGTGCTGACCTCGACGGTTTAAAAACTCACGGCTGCGTCGGGAGATAGGGGCTGCTGGCGATGCCCCTCCGGAAGAGACTCGTGCCTTCGGTCCCCCCGTTTGCCATGGCCATGAGCATGACGGAGCCGCCACCGGCCGACTCGCCCGAG
>Ga0247770_1000350_pt1 | contig 45429 bp, 51 predicted proteins | sample UWRJL136409B6_FD_179943 | JGI IMG/M metagenome (GOLD analysis project Ga0247770, IMG submission 179943) | Plant litter microbial communities from Arlington Agricultural Research Station in Wisconsin, United States - UWRJ-L136-409B-6 | ecosystem: Environmental > Terrestrial > Plant litter >... | reverse complement strand
TCATTGTGACACGTAGTGGAATCGAAGGCGTCAATGATGGAGTGAATTGCTCTCTTCTATTCCTTGGATTGAGCCGTGGAAGGCCTCTATATAATTCCTTGTAGTGGGCCTTCTGAATCGCTGGCTGGAGTGGTGATATCACCACTCTTCTGGTGGCTGGCGCTAGCAACTGTGGTGAGATCACCACAATTGGAGGCTATCGCGAGGCCTGGATTCTGTGACATTCATATCCCTCAATTCAGCACCGACTGACCTCAATTCATTAAAAATCCTTTCCCTGTTGCCAGTTGACCCAGGTCGTTTGATGATCAGCGTAATCTGTGCGATAGATCCGGTAATAGCACTCAGCGTTGCCGCACCTATGGGTACCCACGGCCCGTGAACGACAAATTCGGCCTGCAAAAACCCTTTGCTTCCAACTGTTTTTCTAGGGGTTTTGCAGGTGAAATTTTGTCGTGCACGGGCCGTGGCTACCCATGGGTGGGTAATTGCCAGCCCTACCACAGAGCAACCCTACCAAAACGGAGAACTAGTGCTAAGACATGGCCCGTGTGCTCAGCCGCGGATGCCTAGGCGAGCTAGGATAACCGATTTCATAAATCATCGCCACCCCCGCCTCTCGATTGGTGCTCTTGGCACCTGCTTCTTGTTACTACATTCTTGCCAACACAGATTCAGCGCAAAAGATGACCGACATCGCCGGCCTAGTGCTGGGCGTGGTTGGTGTTCTAAAACCGCTAACCGAAGCATCCCTTTTTATCTGTGACTTGTACCGCGATCAGTTCTCAAATCAATTTGGGAGTGATGCAAACGCCCTCCGGTTCGTTCCCTTTCGTCCCTTCTCATCATGGTAACACTAGCCTAACTGACGCCATTTGACCCCGTGCAGCGTGCGGATATCTGTTTCGAGTAGACAGATAGAGACCTTTGAGAATATCCTGTTAGCCGACAAGAGGTTCAACTGGCTTCCCGGGTCACTGTTTCAAGAACTAGAGCCCGGCCTTCAACAGGACTTGTACGACGTTCTACGAGAACTGAAGAGGCGTCTTTTCCTTTTCGTTGAGATCGGAAAAGCGTACGGCGTCGATTCTCACCTGACATCACAGGCTAAAGCATCACCCGGACCCAGCGCACAGGTCGTCGACAGAAATGTCAGAGTCATCTCAATGCAAAGGAACGCAAGCTGGGCGAGAAAGGCTCTTTGGTCCGCTAAGGATAAGAAGAGTCTCGAAGGACTGGCCAACGAAATCGAGCATTGGACCGGTCTCCTCCGGCTCACCATGCAAGATACCCTCTCTCACTCGCCAGAATTCCAGAGTACAGACCGTCTAGACACTCTGGGGCGCCTGGAAGACCAGGCAGAAGAGCTGCGGGTCGCTCTCTCGATACGACGAATCCTGCTCTCCAAGCCGTCTAACGTATCCAATCCAGCCCCGGAGCTTTCGCTTCGAGACGTCCGAGTCCTACCGGCACTGGGTAGCATCACCCCGGGCTTGATAAAAACATCTACCGGGGAGGCAAACGTGTTGATAGAAAGCAAGTTGTCCGGCAGCAAGAATCCTGCCGAAGACGAAAGGCGACGGGCCAGGGCGAGACAGCTGGCAACGCTACTCCAGCAGGTTGGCGACGCTACGCTTCGGGCCCTTCGAGCTTTAGGATACGTTTACGACCCCCTGGAATCCCGCGCGACAGTGATATACGAAATTCCCGGGCATCTCCTTCCTCACCCCCTCACCCTCCATCAGCTCTTCTCCCTGAAACTTTTGGAGCCTAGGCCTGCACTTGAGCATCGGTTTCGCCTTGCTTCAACAGTCACGGAAGCTCTATTCTTTTTTCACAGCCTCGGGTGGATGCACAAAAGCTTTATGAGCGCTAACATCCTTCTGCTACCTATCAAATCTCTGTGCCCCAAACCCTGGCAGGAGGCCGAGACGTGCTCCATCGAACGGATCCTAGGAAATTCGGAAATACGGCTCGTAGGATTTGACCTCGCTCGTCCGGAAGCGGAACTCTCCTCTTTGAGAGCTTTCGGTGATTCGACTGGAAATCTATACCGGCCTCCAACGAGATGGGGCGTGCCGACCGAGAGCTGGACTGCCTTCCATGACCTTTATTGTAGGCTCCACCTCGTTTGCCCTGGGTACTTGTATTGTCTAACTCGATACAGCACTGGGAGCTGTACTCCTAGAAGTGGGACTGTGGCAAAGACTTGATGCCCTAGACCACCGCGCCAATCTTGCGGATCCATGGGCGGTGCAGAAACTGCTCCTCTCGCATGCAACGCAACGCCTCCCGTATACAATGGGTTCCAAATACGCCTCCATAGTCACCGGTCTTCTGAAGCAGGAATTCGACGAGAGCGCCCGCGAGAGGTACTCCTCGCTGCACGCGGCGGGGGGTCCGGATCATGCGAGTAATCGCCTCTGGATCTTACGGGAGTTGAACAGGATTTCCTCCTGTATATAGCAAACCGGCATCCCAATCTCACCTGTCACCCTCATCCGACTTCTCTCCAGGCGTCCCCTCAACCTACCTCCATCCGAGCTAACACCCGCTCCACCCAATCCAACCTCTTGCCCCCCTCAACCATCGGCACCTCCAACCACGCCCTCGCGTATGCGAGCGTCTCAATTTCATGACCAACCTCCAGCTCATTCGCTTGCAGAGCTTCAACATACTCCGCCGCCTGATCCGCGTCGACCTTGTCCGTCCCACGCGCCAGTTCGCATATCATCCGGTCGTTGACGAGGGCAAGTGTCGCATTTTGGCGGGCTAGGAGGGTGTACCATCCCAGCAGGGCATGCTCCGTGGCGGTTTTAAGGGTCTGCGCTGCGGACCTGGTTGTGGACTGCGCGGGGCTGACTGTTTCGGCAAGTTGCTGGTGCTCGAACCGACTGAGCGTTGTGAAAATCGGGATTCGGTTCTCTTCAACGGCGTTGTCACCGTAAAAGCGCGCCACGACATGCAGCGGGAGATGCCCCTCCTCCGTCACAGCAAAGACGTCTGCTCCGGCATCGAGCAGGTCGCGGGTGATTTCCGGGGACGCCATCATGCACGCCCAGTGGAGATAGGAATATCCCCTCTCCATGGCGCCGCCAGCATCGCGCGGCTGAAGTTGTGACGCGAGATGCACGAGTAGCTTCCAGACGGAGACTTGGAGCTGGCGGGGGCTTTCAAAGCCCATTTCCTCGAGGTAGGCGGTGCGTGTTCCCTCGGAGGCGCAGGTCGCGACGAGGGCGTGGGAAAGGAGGGAGAGGGTAAGTCGGTGGTACAGAGGGGCGTCGACGGGGATGTCTACCGATAGGAGCGCGAGGATCGCGTCGATGTTGAGAGACATTGTTGAGAGGGAGAGCATCACGTTGTGCAGAACTCGGCCGTCTATCTCGCGTTTCAAGGTGTCGTGGATGGCGGGATGGCGGAATTCGGCGGCTGGTGGGTTGCATCGGCGGAGCATGTACGCGAGGATGTGCAAACCGTTGACTCGCATATCGAGGGAAGAGCAGAGACGGAGCAGCACTTCCGGCGGGCAGTCGACTCTCCGGTCGAGAAAGGCATCGATGATGTCGCCTCGTCCCTGGGCAAGGACGAACTCGAGGACCGTCGGCATTGGTCGTTCCAGTTCTTCAGTTGCCCATGGACCGTCGGCCGACGCTCCGAATTCGAGGAGAACGTCGACGGTCTCTTTATCGGCGCCGATCGCAAGGGGGAGTTGGAGCATCGGGTGTGGCCCTTGATTGATCAGGGGGACGCACTCCGGAAGTTCGATAAAAGCAGCCCGGAGAGCCCCCGCCATCCCTCGATACGCCATGTTGTATAGCAGCTTCAGTACGCATACGTTGGTGTCTATACGAATCAACTTTCCTCTCACGAGATACCGCAGCAGCCTCACTTGGACGGCTTCGTGATGGTAGGATAGCATCTGCGGGAGGTCCTCGGCTGAGACTTTTAGGTTGAATCCCCTGTCCAGCAGTGCGTCTAAGACGCTAAAATCGACGGTGAAATCGCAGTCCCGTAGCGCTCTCTCGAAGACGTTGCAGTCCGCAGCGTAGTTCACCGACCGGATCACCTCCCTCTCCTCACGAATATCGAATCCGAACTTTACGAGCACGTCGATCGTCTTCTCGAGGGCCTGCACCTTTGAAGGGCCGTTGGCCAGCTCCTGCGCAAAGGGGTGACCGGTACCAAGCGTCCTTAGTGGCGAGAATGCGAGAGCGCGGGGTCCTTCAAGGCGCGGAAGCAATATTCCGAGGAGGTCTAGCCGGTTGAATCGTGCAGCGATGTTGATGGGAGAAGAGTGACATTTCCCTCGCGGCCCAATATCTGCATTGTTCTCGAGCAGAGCGGACACGATGTCTCCCCTATTGTGCATTACCGCCACGGAGAGCGGTGTTCCCCAGAAGCGTATTTCGGGCCAGAAGTCCATCTTGAAGCCATCTTCCAATTCAATATCAGCGTTGATATCAAATCCAGCGCTTACGAGGAGAGTGAGGGCACGTTGGAAATGCGACGCTTCGAACATGGCGAGGAAATGGAGCGGACTGAGATGGCGGGGGCACGCAAAGCCGGAGAAGCTCAGCTGTGCGGTTTCGAGGATACATTCGATGTTTTGCAAATGGCCGGCCTTGCTAGCAGCAAGTATCATTTGGAAAGCCAGCTCGATGCTCCCGTGGATAAGCTGGCGATGTCTTCCGAGGACTTCGCGCAGCACTGGGCCAGAGTCAATTTGACAAAGCCACGCGATCACATCCCATCTATCGAAGAGGTCTTTAGTGGTGTCGTCTTGCCAGATGCGGCTTAGTATGTCCGGCTCAGTGGGCTCGAGATGGTCTTTTTCGACGGCAAGTCGTGTCAGCAGGGCATCTCGCGTGCGAGATCGCATAACTGTCCGATACGCCATGGTCCTCCGGTACTCGTAGGCCGCACCATTAGCAGGCTCGCTCGTGAGAAGCTCGCGTTCGAGGTCGAGGATGTGTTGACACTTGGGATCAGCAACAGTGATGGTCGGAAGTTCGCGGCCGAGAGAATGCAGCACCCGGTAATACACTAACGCCGCGTCCTTTCCCCTCCCCAGCCTGACAAACTTGTCTAGCATGGAGATGAACTCGGCGACACCGGTGACTTTTGTCCACTTGCGGTCGAAGCACGAAGTGACAAGAAGATTGGCAGCTTTGTTCGCTGCCGGGCCGGTTCCGTTGATTGCGGCGTCGTACGAGGATGCAAGGAGCTGGGACACCATAGACCGCGGCATAGCTTCGATATCGATGCCCGAGAAAGGGCGGTTGGTGAGCTAATACACAAGGGTTAGCGACCGGAATGAGTAACCCCTGAGAAAGGCAAGAAGTACCTCATCAGTTTGTTTTCCGAGTTGATGGATCGGGTCGTAGATATGCAAAATCCGGCCTTGCGGTGCGAATAGGCTCTGCAGTATCGGGTGATCGTCAGAGGCGAAGGTCGCCCTGGAGATGGTCAGTTACGAGATGTAAATGCCGAAGAGAGCACCACGAGGCGCGTTCACATACCTCCAAGTGGCCTGCTCGATCGCCTTCAGCAGGTGATCTACGGGATACCGCGCCGCAGGGTCGTACTTCAGCGTCGCTTCGAAAATCTGCAGGAACATATCCCGGGCGATATCAAGTTGTCTGCCTTGCCACGATAGATGCGATAGAATGCCGGATACCGTCTCCCGGGCGAACTCCAAGGCGGGGAGAACGCCGTCTGCATTGCAAGTCATATCTTGCACCCACGAATTCGAGGCCACACTTTCTCCGTCAAGGAGAACTTCCAGAAAGAGAAGGCCAGCGGAAAAAATATCGCACTTCATGAACTTCATCATCTGGCCGGCCATGGGCGACATGTGCAACGTGCCGTTACGGACCTCGGGTGCGTTATACGCCGCCGTCCCTGTGTACCTGCCATCCAATGCAGACACAGAGCATCCAAAATCCGACAGCCTTACGTTGACATTCTCCTCAATAGGTGGCGCCTGCGGGTGTTCCTTCCGCGCCTCTTCGTATTCCTTCCGCCCTTCTTCCGTCTCAAGGTGGCGGCGGTTGAAAACCAAGACGTTTTCCATTTTGACATCGCCGTGGGCAATGTCATACCGGTGGAGAGATCTGAGACCCAGACAGACCTGTTTGAACAATTCCTTCCTGATAACCCACGAAATGTCGCCGCTCTGCAGGAACTGCCGCAACGTGCCGTGCTGCGCCCAAGGAACGACAAGAAACAACGACGGTGCCGGGTCGGCCGGCTCCCAGCCGTATCCCAGACAGGAGAGAATGTGAGGGTGGCCTGACATTCTCCGATATTGAGGCCGTGTCATGAGCTCGATGTCCCTTCGGATGGTTTCCAGATTCGTCGCGGCGACGCGGTTGTTATCGGATGTTGACCCAGATATCGGGAGGGATCCCTTGACCCTCTTCACCGCAACTAGCTTCTGCCGACCTCCCACTGTCATGAATCTTGTGGCAATCCTGTAGCTGGCGCCTTCAGCCACGTCCTCGCGGCCACCATGAAGAGAGGTGTCTTTCTCCCCCCATTGGCTGTCAATGGTGAACCGACGAATGCCTGAGCACTCGAGCACGGCGAACAGACTCCACACCGCAGACTCATAGCTGGTCATGGTGGCTGGGTCCTTTGAGAGGTTGTTTACCATGGCCGGGAGGTATCCGATCTCCCCGTTGGTATAGAGTTGCGTCCGCTGGAAGCTCAGGCTCACGGTGTCATTATCGGACGACAGTGGCGTGGTTTCATCGCCGGGAATGTGACCAGGACATAGCGTTTCTGAAAGCTTCCAGAAAGTCCTCTCGGGCCGCAGCGGGTTTGGCACTGACGGCTGATTGTCCCTTCGCTGTGGAGCATAGGAAGGGGCTTCCTGATGATCCGAGTCTGCGACCAATCGTAAGGCTTCTCGGCAATAGAAACTATATCATCATCACACTCACCGTCGGGGAGATCGAGCAGATGGCCGGGCATTTCCATGATTACTGTCTCGAACCTTTGACCCCCGTCGACTAGCCCTCGAAGCGTCTCATCCAGTTCGCGCGGGGCGACCGAGGGCTCCGCATCGGGCAGCCCGCGCTGTGTGTTGGCTGACAGTGCCATGGTGAGGGTGGTGTTAGTGCGACAGCTACTCTTCCGGTGAATCAATTGACAATCCTGGGTAGGAACGATATCGTAGTAACACTGATACCTCAGTTTGCTGGGATTCGATGAAAGGAGGAACACTTGAGCTATGTTGCGAAGAACTGTTCGACAAGACGTGGGGGAAGAAAGCGGCTGAATCTCAAACAAAAAGGGGTCGCACAGCCACCCTTGGGACTGTCCCTTCACCCGACCCGATTGGTGGCTCGAGGTGATACAAATCACGCCCAAACGCAGACGCTACCGACAGCTCAAGACTTAGAGTGCGGCATATTTAAGCCAAACTTTGAGGGGGTAGGATAGAAGGGAGGGGATCAATATTCCGTAGGTAGGTGTATTTCGAGCTGCCTCAGTTGATACAACCAGCTGATCATCCTCCTTACCCTCGGCTCGATTGCCCCGTTATCACCAAACATCAGGTTTTTGCGCTTGAGCTTTACACTTAACATCGGTATAAAATGATAGCAGTTCTAAGCTGCACTGCTTGCCTGCAATATAGGTTAAAAAGCGTTAACACTTATTTACCGTCACGGTTGTGGCAAAAATAAGTTACCTCTGTTATCGTTATGCTTTTAATACACTTTAGTACCGTTAAGTTAAGTGTGCAGCTGTGATGCTATTGCGTGGGGGTAGTTGTGATGGTGAGGCTGCTGCGACCTTCCCTTCCACGGATACTTGAGTGCTGGCAGCGAGTATGACACATACGTGACAGGATGTGACCCATAGAACCTGAAGGCGCCAGTGGGAGCTGGACCTAGCACAATAGGTCCTGGAATCGTGTCTGTCTTGTTCGCCCTGTGGCCGCGCATCTATGGTGTTGGGACGTGACAAGAAGCTATCATACACAAATGCCAACTGTGCAGGCGTCGCCGCCGCCTCCCGAACTGTGGTGGTGTGATAAACGAAATTAGCGCCTTGTCGCGACATTGTGGTGGGGTTGCCCCTGAATGTGGCTGAGTCTTCGGCATTACTGTAGCTCAAGGCACCCATTGACACCGCCACGGGGCGTTGCGTGGCTGTGGAATCGTGGGAATTAATTAGGCAGCTGGCGGGGAGTTAAATGCCTCACTTTCGGTTGGTGATAGTCCACAGCAACAACCGATTTTCCACGCTCTAAACACGGCTAGTACCATTGCTATACTAGTCTGACGGTACCCCCAAGCGCCGTTATTGGAGTGATAAAGATTATTTTTCGTTTCCACTTTCGCACGGCAGCTACATCCCTTTTACACTATTACGGCTTCGAATACAGGCTCTTCGATCTGCGATATTCTACCATGAATACAAGCCTCTATTGGAGCAAGGACCTTGCCTTGGCCTACAATGTCTTTACGACACATCAGTGGGTCTGTCACGATGTCTCATCGGCTGCGCCCTTTCCCGTTACGCGAAATGGAATATGGGAGGCCATCAGTACCGAGGAACGCTTCGGGCTCGTCTCTTCCCTCTAAGGTCCGGGGAACCTCACCTGCTGGTTCTGCCTCATCCTCTCGGTTCTGGTCAGCCGGACAATCAACCCGTATTGTGGGAGGAAAGATTCCGTCACCAATGACCTCATCGCCGTTCTGACCATACCGGTCGTTGCCGCTACGCATTTTTTCTACCAGGTGCACCGGGGACCCGACATAAAGTGGGTGCTGGCGAGCCTCGATAAGTACGATGTCTTGTTGGTCGCCTCCCTCGAGGCGCCTCTTACCGTCTGCGAGGACTTTATCGTGTGGGCTGCGCCCGTCTTGTTCTCAGTCGCCGCAAGCAGGGGACACTGGAGGAGGATGTTGTTGGTGGTCGCCGTAGGCCTGATGTGCCTCACCACCGAGATCTTCCTCCTGGCCGAGTGGGTCCCCTACGGGACGAGCACCTTCTTGAGGCCCTTTTTCTTCCACATCGCCGTCGTTTTTTGGTGGTTACTGGGCTGGCAGATCCTCACGGCCATGGTCTCTCTCGCGGAGGTGTTCTCGGGCATTGCTATTGCTGCGGCCGCCGGGCTGGGCATTCTAGCCGATGTCGAGCCGGGGAGGGGTCGTTGGCCCCGACTGGGGGTATTGCCTCCGGGTCGGTTTAGCAGTCGGTTGTCTGGGATTTTGGCTTTCATGGGTGTGGTCGGATCTATTTGGGTCAAGTACGGCTGGCTGCATGCACCCCATGCGTATCCCGAATACCAGTACGCCTCTCTGCGGTTCGTTCCCAGGAGTCATGCTGGTTTGCTTGACCTGGACCAGGCTATCACTGCCGTGGGTGGAATTTTGACCCTGAGCTTCAGCCTGAGGGATGCAATGAGCGAACGCAAAAAGGCGAGGCAAAGAGCTTGACGAAATAGAGTACCACTACGGTGGCGCTGGGGGAGATAGAAGCGACCTGCGCACCAGCAAACTATACGATGCGCCCACCTATTTCACCGAGAGCACATCCGATCATCACATCCTTGAGCAAGCATTTATGAAAAACCAGCACACCGTTCTTGGATGTCTAGCTCACAATGAGATACACTTATGAGCATTTTGGCGGGAATTAGGTTCTATCTGACAAGCGTTCTCTGAAGGTGAGACGAAGGGGAATATTATGTGGAGGTTTGCCATATTACGCGCGAGATGCTCGACCATGATAGTAACCCTAAGTAACCCTTTTCTCCACGAGCCCACGGCTCCGAACCTTGCAGATTACAAACACATGACCCCCAACGCGTCAATAATTACAGCCAGGGGCAGTACGGAGTCTGTAGCCGGCGACGACGAGCCTGGCCCAGCCAGTCAATCAAAGCACCTTTCTGTAGGATTCAGACTTCGTTATCACAGTGGCTGAGGCTCACTGGCGCTCTGGTTGTGCCAGGCATCCAGTCAGCTCCGCTGACTAGATGGCTAAGGATCCTTTCCATCCGACACACACCTCCATGGGTTCTGGCCGGAACCCCCTTCTTTCTGACAAGGCCTCTCTTTTAAGCCCACTCAATGACGACGGTATCTGCTGAATTGAATGTCTTTGATCCCAGCTCCATACTGCATCTTGGCGTGTTGTCGAAGATGGTGATGAATACAGGGTATTGAACAACGGAAGAGTGGTTGCAGGAGGTGTAGGCGCGTGAGACTTGGGGTGTAGAGGCTAGCTTAAGTCTCCAGCGGTCAGGTAAGCCCTACGAAAAAGTAAAGGCGAAACTGTTCATTTTCAAGAATGGGGACCCATTTTGGCCATCTTTATATATAGGACTGATTCTGGGCCACTCGGCTAGAGTTGAAGCAATTCAGCATGCTGTGGCGCAGCCTGCCCAAAATGGTAATCAGGGTGAGCAAGCCTGAGCTAATCCTGAGTAAAGACTGAGCCGAGCCTGAGCCGGGGTGAGCAATGTCACGTGGGCGAGGTACGAAAAAGGAAATTTCGTGAGCCGAGATTCGTCTCACATAACAGTTAGATTCAACGCTGGTGCGAATGACTGTGACAGACAGCTTGCGTGGTTGTTTCTACCAATGGTTGCGAATGAAGCACTGCAGCCCTCCCTGTATGGTCGCCTTTGAGCGGCGGAGCTTTGGGGATGGCTGTTATCGGGTGACACAACTGCTGCGGTTTCTCCGAAAGGCTGCGTTCTGAGCGTCTGGTCTCATACGTGGCCTGCCTGCCTGGCGCATTCAAGAGGTGATCCTGATAAATATAGCTAAGAAACTAATGGCCAGATCGACGAAAGACAGTTTCCCGGTGTATTCAGCCGACCCCTTATCATTAAGTTATCCCATCTTCACTTCCTCGACCCCTCGGTTGCTCTGGTTAAACCACACAATGATACCATACGCCATCAAAATCTCGCCCCTGACTCACCAGTCGGGAGACATCACCTTCTCGCAGTAGATATCGCTCCTCACGCTCTGTTTGGCGCCCCTCATCGCGCACGTCATCGCCGGAGCCCCTGAACCAACATACCTCTGCCGGCGCCGTCCCAAATGGCACGACCGGATGTGCATCTACTCCCCCTTCACCATCATCTGGCGATACGCCGCCATCACCGACCGCCGCATCCGCGCCCTGCACTGGACCCCCTCCGACCTGGCCGCCGCAAACGCCATCTTCTGGACCTCATCGGGCTGGGACGGATCCGAAGAGATGGTATCCCGCGCCGAACAATACTGCATTCGCCTTCCGGAGCGCACGCGGATGACCTTCTTTTCGTCGGACTCGGTTAAGACAATCATCATCACCCTGCAGGGTATCCAGGTTATATTTCTGAATGCATCTCCGACGCTGACGGAGGGAGATTCTGGGGAGCCCATGGCACAGGTGCACGCGTTAGTTTCGATTGGAAATGTGTTCTCGTCTTTGGCAGTCTTGGGTCTGTTGCGACTCTTTGCTGCCTTCTGGATCACCGACCGGTTCAGCTACGTCGCTATCGACGATGTCCCGCTTGGTATGTCGCGCGCGTGGGCAATTTCATCCGACTCGCTTCAGATGCTGCCGTCCGAGACATTGAAACTTGACCGCCCCGACTCCCGATTCCGGCCAACTTCCTGGTATAGCCGGGCTTTCCGCTTCGTCTACATCTCCCTCTTTGCCGTGACATGCCTGACGGCCCTTGCCGTCGTGTTCTTGATGCAAGGCCGGGACATCCAACTCTCGGCCACGGTAACATGCAGCATCGCAACTCTCGCCGTGATCCCAGCCTTTGGCGTCACCACTTATACCTACTACGCCGTCCGGCACGGCTGCAAGTCGACTATCATTCCGTGCATTGGAAAGCCTTGGTATAAAGTGGCGACGGCGGTGATTTACTTGACTTGGCTTGTGTTATTGGTGTTCTCGGCTATCGAGACGAGGAGGCTCCCGTGCGGAAGGTATACCACGAGTCTGGCAGGATCGGGAGAAGATGTCTACCTCTGTCCGGGGCTGGTGTACTTGCAGCCGGATGCAAGGTCTGGGCCGTTTGGACTGATTGCTCAAGTTGCGGCGGTGAATGCGTCGGAATCTGGAGAGACACGGAGTCGTTACATGGCGACATATTTTGCCGGGTCGTGTCAAGGGGCGGCATCAGGGAAGGGTATTCTTCTTCAGGGGGTTGATTCGTGATGATGGCATTCATCAACGGCTTTGTTAGGTATAGCGTTTGTCAAATTGATCGCGAGCTTCGCTCTTTGTGTTTGGAGGTGGCTGGCTTTGACCAATGCCATTGCAAGATAATTAAATTTGTCTTTTAAGATGTGTTACGTAAACTTACCAGAAAGAGATAGCAAGCCTTGACAGACTCCCCGCCGAGCTTTTCGGAGTAGTTTAGACGCAAACTTCCAGGGATTCCATTCAGTCAACTCTCCTCCTGCAAACCTTTTTCGGCCAACAATTTCTCCCACCTCACAAGAAACAAAAAGAATCTCACATCTTTGCACCGCGCCAAATCATATCGGCCGAAACCCACATCGACTCGACGGGAGATACTACCACTGATTTTGCCGGGCATAAACGGGGTGCGTGGTGGTACTGGGGGATCTGTGATGGGAAAGGTGAAGGGTTTTAGAAGCGGTATGGAGCGATTATTGAGATCTAGGTACCCAGTCATGGCAAGAGTACGTCGGTGGCGGTGTTAAAGCTCGGCCAAGGAGAGAGACCCGGCAACCGGCGACCCGTTTAAAATACAAGCCTGCCCAATATCAGACAAAGAATGGATGGGCATATAACAAAAAGTCCCAGGCCGATGGCCTTCAGGTCTTGGCAGATACCTGCAAGCTTCTCCATCGTATAGACATATCTATGAACCAACACATGCACCGGCACACATACATACAACGTACATGATATTTGAGTGCCTCGGTATGAACGTCTCTTTCACGTGAACAGCGTACCTTCGCAAACAGCCCTTTAATTCAAGTTGCCGCTAAACCGCTCACAGACCCCTATTAGTGTCATGGTCAGTACCTTCATCGGGATACGAAAAGATGTTAATCAAAAGGCATTCATAGCAGGCTACCTACGCGCTTCTCAACCCAGGGAATATCCACCAGAACCCTCCGAAAGCCCTCAGTTAGCCGTAACTGCCAGCAGGCTCTTCACTTTGAACTCCTGCGACCGATATCTCTGCTGCTGCATCAAATGCGCCTTGCACCGCTTCCCCCTCAACTTCCCCTCATCGCCCAAACACGCCGAGCACGGGCTATCCGACACATGATCATTCGGTCTCGGGATATACCCCCCAATCACCAAGTCCGCCCCATCCGCCCACTTCGACACCACCGTCGTCGGCATGACATACTCCCCCGCCCACTCCGCCGACCCGGGATACCGCCACGACTCCCTCCTCACGGGCTCCTCCACCCGCCACGCAAACCACGCGACCCCATCCGACACGGGATACTCCCTCCCAAACTCAATCCCCCACAGCTCGTCCAGAAAATCCCCCATCTTCAGCCCCTCCTTCAACAACACCATCCTTTTCGGCACTGCCTCCAAAAACCGCCCGGGAATCCGCCCCGCCACCCGCGTCCGCTTCCCATCCTCCATGTTCTCCTCCGCCTCACGCACCCGCACCCGCTCGAAATCGCCCAGGCGCGCGATCCGCACCAGCGGCGGCTGCGCCACCAGCATGCGTCGCCAGCTGGCGCCCTTGCGCGTGAAGGCGTAGTGCCGCGCGCCGCCGTTGCGCACGTCGGCCATGGGGAGCATGTCCTCCTTCTGGACGGACCAGTCCATGTACTTTGGGCGGAAGGCCTTGGACACGATTCCCTCGCGGGTCGCGGGGAGAGGGGAGGAGTCGACCTCGGGGCGCTGGGTCCAGAGGTCCGTTTGCGGGACGGGGGCGTGCGGGTACAGCTTGTGGAAGCACTTGTAGAGGAGGGGGTTGAATTCGCGGGGGGCGGGGTTGGGGATGGGCGGGGGGGAGGCGGCGGGCGTGGAGGGGATGGCTTTGAAGAAGAGGTGCTGCTGCAGCGGGGCAGAGGCGGTGATGGCTGTGTGCCAGAACTTGCTGACGCGCTGGGCGGTGAGGAGCACGAATTCCATGTCGAGATTGAGCAGGATGAGCTCGAGCAGCTCGGGCGTGGCGAGGGCTTTGTTGCGTGCCGCGATGGTCCTGGGCGCGGGCTCCTCCTTGACCGGGACGGCGGGGGCGTCCTGGGCCTTTTGGGCCTGCTCCTGGCGGGCTTTCTCGCGCTTGTTGCTCTTGGTCATTTTTTTTTGTTGGTCGTGGTGTTTGATGGTGTGTCGTTGAGGGTTTTTGTGGGTTTGGGGTTCCTGGGCTGCCGGTTTTAATCGAGTTGGGGTGCTAATCGGCTTGGTGTTCGAAGGATTGCTACCCGTCCGGTGCGGGCCAATGAGATGTTAGCACGGAGGGTTGACACTCGAGCGGGGGTTGAAGGTGGTCTCTTGCAACTGGACCAGCAACCGAGTTCGATTTAACCAGGAGGTTGGGTTCCACAAAATGTCTATCACAGTCGTCTCTGTCGTCATTTCTACTCCCATACCGTGTTTACTCATAGTAGAATAAAGTTACCCGCAAGTAGGCCCAGTGGTCACCACACAACAACTCGCACCACTGAGCCGTGACCCACAACACTGAGAACCGGAGCGTTATAGGTGGACCAAATTGGGGGATTTGACGGGTTTGGTACCTAGGTGCATTGATATCTGTGTGCACCTTCAAAATGTCGTCATTGGGCAGGTGCGGTTCTATCTCAAAGTGACCCTCCGCTGTTAAAACCTGACAACGACACCTGGCAGCAAAGCGCTAGGCCGACCGCCCATCTCTCTTCCTCAGCGCCAGGCTATCGAGATCAACCCCATCGATCATCCGGACCTAATTGACGAAGAGAAATCAGCCACATGTCCAAGCCGACAGTCGCATTCAAGAAACTCACATTCAGACCAATCACATCGCCGACATGTCAATTCCCCAAGAAGTCAATACAAACGCTGCTTCCACAAGTATCGCAAAACTTGTGATCTCTGTTCTTAGTCCCAAACCTATAATTCCTCATCTCGTCCCACCCGCTCAGCCACTCAATGCTCTCCCGGCCAGGGTAGATTGACAGGTACCCGTTCTTCTCACAGATGGAGCAGTTGCAGTTGGAGATAGGCACCTGCACTTGGTATTTTCCCTGCGCTTCGAGTGCCGGGTGCGACACTTTGAATCTGACGGTGCCGCAGTGGCAGCCCCCTGTCATGGTGGTCATTGGGAGCGCATTGAGGGCCTCCTGGAAGGCTTCGGCGGAGAGGTTCAGCGGGTTTGCTGGGTTTGCCATTGCGGTGTTCAAACTGCGGGAGGACGGGTGGATTTGGGGAGATGGCTGCTGGATGGCACTTTGGCCTCCCTGCGTCGAAGGGAATGGGCAGATATTAATATACTCACCCTGTGCCGCTGCCCGACTTCGGGGCCCAGCAGCACATTGGTCGGCCAGAATTGACTAGGACCCGGACACAACCACAAATCGGCAGGTAAGTTGGGTAAATCCAGCAGCGCATAAGCACAGTACTTGGATGCGCAGGTGCACATGAGCGATACGGACTACAAGGATGACATCACTTGATCTCCGTCAGCGCCTCACGACAGAAGCATCGGCAAGACATGCAGGTTGCAACTGCACGTGACTGCCAGCCCTGGCCGGTTGGCATCAGGAGATTTTCAGGTGATGCGGGGCGGGGTTGTCGCATTTGAATTGTACCACAATCCAGAAGACAAAGATGGCGCTTGAATCACCCCTCTACACGCCTCTGGACGCTGCTCACCCATCCGCCCGACTCCTGACCGCGGAAGCCTCGGACGCTGCTGATGCTGATGGCTTGACGCTCTCTTTCTCCTTGGCACCAGTTCGCCTCGATGAATGTCTGCCGTTCGTGGCCCTCTCATACGTCTGGGGGGACCCCAGCGTGGGGTCCGAGATAATTACCGTGAACGGCCACCCGAAGCGAATCGGGGCCAACCTGGCCGCAGCCCTTCGGTTCTTCCGCAAAACGAACCAACCAAGCGCGCTTGGCGCGGAAGCGTCCCCTGAGCTGCCCAGGCATATCTGGGTCGACGCACTCTGCATCAACCAGGAAGACAACAGCGAGAAGTACGTCCAGGTTGGCCACATGGAAAGCATCTACAAATCAGCCAGCATCGTCCCGGCTCATCTGGAAACGGAAGCGCCCAGCCATGCCAAGGCTACGACACTATCAGAACGCTTGGTGAAGCGTGGCACCGCCTCACTACCGAATGTAATAGAGCGCCGACCGGGGACGAGTATAACATTCCTCGTACCGGACCCGTACTTTTCGACGAGCCCAAGGCACGGGAGGCGCTGGAGGAACTTGCTTCGAACTTGACAAACAGTGTCTGGAGCTCCGTCAAAGCCTTTCTTGATCTCCCTTACTGGTCCCGCGTATGGATCATCCAGGAGATAGTGCTCGGCCGGGAGGTGATGTTGGTGCTGGGTGCCCTGGAGCCCATCACCTGGGCAGACCACCGTAATGCAATGCTCCTAACCCGACAACTTCCGAGAATCCTGAACGGCTTCGCCGTCTATGACGCCTCCATTTGGGACCGGTTCGAGGGCAGCGTCGAGCTCCGGTGGGGATACATCGAGCTCATTCGGAGGTACAAGGAAAAAACGCCATACATTGAATTGCACGGGAAGGTCCTCCTGCCTCACGCCATAGAGGTGATGTTTCGGGCCGCCCAGCATATGGCGACCAACCCCCAGGACAAGGTGTTTGGATTGCGAGGACTTTGCGAGCTGCCCATCAAACCCGACTACGAGCTACCCGTCCGCCACGTCTACGCCAAGCTCGGGGTCGGGTGTGTTTATTACGAGCAGTTCGACCTCTTGCTGTCCGCCGGTTGCGGCCTGGCTGCTGCCTCCGACCCCCTTCTCCCGTCATGGGTGCCCGACTGGCAGGCCATCTCGCTCACGGGACGGCCCAATCCCATCAACCCCTACTATTACGGAGCCAACGGGTGGCTCGACCTCTTTCCTGGGCTTCTACGGACCAGCCACATGGCGAATCTCGACCGTGGCTGCCTCCTAACCCTAAACGGTTACACATGCGACACCATCTCCTCCGTCTGGCACATCACCGCCCCCAACACCTCCACCCTCTTCACCATGTGCCGCGATTTCCTCGCCCTTTCGCCCGTCGACCCCACCGGCGCTCCAACACTGCAATCCCTCCTCCGCGCATTCTGCCTCGACCGGCCCGTAGACAGCGACCGCCAACGGCCCCTCCTAGACTTCACCGACGACGACATCGACGACATCGTCCCCATTGTGCTCGAATTCCTCTCCCTCATCCTTCCCAGCTCCTCCACCCCCGACACCTCGGACTCCACCCTCTCCGCCTCCCTCTCCGTCCTCGGTATAGATCCCGACTTCTACTTCCCCGACGACCTAAAAGCGAAATTCTTCCCTGCCCACGCCGAGTCTCTCGTCATCGCTATCAACATTAGTCCGTGGGACGATGATGCGCTGCAGCGGGCCTTCCCTGCGTTGAGTCCCGCGGACGCGCGGAGCCTTCCCATCGTGAGACGTAAGGGCGTCGATATGGTAAGGCGCGGGTCAGCGATGCGTGTACGCAAACAGCTTTTGGCGAGGATGGGGGAGTGGATGGGGTGCGGGTATCGGGTTTTCAGGACGGAGAGGGGATATATAGGGGTTGGACCGCCTGGGGTGGAGGTGGGAGATGGGGTGCATGTTGTGAGGAGGTGTGCGGCGCCGATTGTTATCCGGATGGGTGAAGAGAAGGAGGAGGTTGCAATTCATGAGGGGAAGGGGGCATTGCCGGTTGGGAGGTTGGTAGGGGGTTGTTGCTTGGTTGGGTTTATGTATAATGAGCCGGGTTTTGAGGATGATATGGAGATTGCAGAGCTCGCGGAAGGAGATGATGGGGACGAAAATGGAGAGGGGGAGAGGGCGTTGGAGGAGTATATTCGGAAGGCGTTTCCTGATGTCTTGCTTATCAGATGATGCATTCTCATCCAGCAAAACCTTAGAAGTCAGCAAGACCGATCTCGTCATTCCCCTTTTTCGAGCGCTAGGTATCAACTTGGAGTCAACTGATACCCTGCCGCCCTTCCGAGCGATCAACTGTGAATCTTGCCGCTTTACAAGCATCAACCCAACAAGTCGAGGGTACGTCCATTTTCCCATTAATGGGCGCATGCTCTATATTATCTAGCCGCAATCCTCCGAATTGTGTAACACAGTCGATGCTATATGAAACGTTTTTGGATCCGCCCCTTCGTTCGCAGAGCCACCGATGTGGGCGGAGGTTCGTCGTGTTGGAATTGCATCAGGCTTCTATAAATCGTATACTTTCACCCTTCTCCGTGCGATCGGCCCATCTACCCGCCAGTCCAGCCCAGAATCCATCACATTGCGAAAGCGCCTGGAAGAAGTCAAGCTTCGCAACGCTTTCTTCGAGGGGCCACTCTGGCCATAGCTCTTTCAGCCTGGCTTGGTAGACCTTCCGCAGATGGGTTGCTTCATACTCCATCCTGTGGATCCAGTACAGCTGATTCTTGCCTTCATTTTCCACATAGTCCGGGTCGTTGGGCGCAATATCGCCATATACATCCCGCTGCGGCTCCTCCTCCCGAATAGGTTCCTCGAGAAACTTGGGATCCTTGGTCGACATCCAGAGAGGCAGTGAAGAGACGCATTCCCAGTCTAGAACGGCTGTAATTTCGCCTTCTTCACCCACCAAAATATTGTTAAGATGGAGGTCATGGTGGTAAAGCCCTGATATCTCCGTTTCGTCCAGGGTTGGGGGAAAGACCTTGGGAAGAAGCGAGAGCAGTTTCTCAGCCACAGGGAGGATTGTTTCGGCGTCTTCTCTGTCGTCTTCATCCTCCGTTTCCTCGAGAACTTTTTTCTGGTGTAATATGATAGTGTTCAACTCGGCGCTGAGCCAGTCATGGCTAGAGCGGAAGGGACCGCGTGGAATGTCGTAAAACAGGTGGTCGCCCATGAAAAACTGATGGGCCACCAGCAGACCGGGAGTGACCTGTTCCTCGTCGGGATCCTGCAGATCTAGCGTTCCGATGCCCCTGAATATAGACTCGGGCTTCCCCAATCCCGGTAGCTCGGCCTGATACTTCGCGATCCGCTCTGTGAAGACGACTTTTTGCTCCATTGTCATGCCCCACCACCGCGCATGTGCCGGGGTACCCTTCATTAGTTCCATCAGGATCCACTCGAAGCCAATCTCATTGTCGGTACTGTCGTCGAACCCAAAGACCTCGGGGACCGGGATCGCGGTGTTCTTGTGCACCCATCGCAAAGTGGCCACCTCGCCGCGCATCTTGCGGCGTGGATAGACAGGCAGCGTGACGCGCATTATGAGGGGGCCTCCGGTGCACTCGACGGTGTAGAGCTTGTTAAACAGGCCGGATGCGTGGAAGGCGATGGTGCAGGGCCCGTCGGCGGAGAGGCTCAATTGCTGGCGACATACGTTCTCGATGGCGCCGATCGAGGGGTCTCGCGTCCACTGCGGCACGAGATCAAACAGCGTCTCTTTCCATTCCAACCCATCTTGGCGTGGCCGCGGCGTGCTTGCCATAATCAGAGTCTATATTTTTGTGGCGACGCGATTACCTAGGTACCTAGATTGGTGAGATGTACAAAATACGCGCGCTGATGGGACCGCCAATGCCTTCGCCGACAAAGACAAACGATTGGATTGGATGACATGAGGTACCTAGTGTGGGGCCATGCGGTGGTGTTTGAGCGGCTGGGAAGCGGGGCATGAAGAAAGTAACCTTGACACCAAATGTGTCCGAATGGACACAGAAACGTCTGAGAATCTTGATCTTTAAAGGAGGGAGGAGCGCCGAGTTAATACGACAAACCTAAAATCATCATACGGTTCAGGTCGAATCCACATGATGCCAGCCGTTGATCGGCTGTGGCTCGGAAGACGCCATGTAAGGTTCTGTCCATCCTCGGAACGGCAGAGAATAAAGGTAGGTAAGGTAGGCTTCCTAGGTACTGGGTCTCGCTTTTGCATGGCCAACCTACAGCAGCCATGATACGTCGGAATCACCTCTTCGACCTTCCCGAGGAGCTTCTCCTCATGATCATGGGGGTTCTCGACTGGACGAGCATCTAGTGCTTGCGCCGTACCAGCCGAGTATTTCTCCGGCTCTTTTCGTCGCCATGCTTCCGTCGCCACCACATGCAGACCTTCTTGGACGGATACCATCCCCCCTGGGCCAGACCGAACTACCTGTTCGAGTGGCACACATACAATGCCGCCTTCCGGAACTTCCTTGAGACGGAAAAGAGAAAAAAGCAATGTCGTTCGTGTCGAAGGCCCTCTTGGAACAAGTACGTCTGCAAAGCGCGGGGCTTAATGAACAAATCCTTGTTTTGCGCGGAATGCGACAGTAACCGCCCGCTGGCATTTTTCTCACGTGTCGAGCGAATAATACGACACAGATACGGAGACCGGATTTGCAATGGGCGTGAGGGATACATACGTCTATGTGACCACAAAGTGATTCATTGGGATATGGTAACAGAGGCCAGACACCGGCAGATTGAACAGGGCGCGGGAAACACTGTCGTTACGGTTCTGACATATGAAGGTCCCGGCCACCAACCAGCCTGCCGCAGCTTGGTGGCAGAGGGAATTTCGAAGGCGAAGACGCGGCCTACTGTCACACTCGACTTCGACCAGACTTCCGGGACCATCATGATGAGGATGGAGTGGGCGGGTCATCTCGTGTTGCCAGAGACGACTCCCGATGATCGACTCACCGCACACGACATTACCCAACAGCTGCGCAGGTTATAGGAAAGGAGTAGGCGAGTATATTGTTCCTTAGGTAGCACCGGACGATCTTCCCGAGATGAGGTGTTTCGATGTAAACCGCTGTTGCTGCTTGGACTTTGGTCTCGCATCTGTAGAGAGCGCACCGTCGCATTAATGGTAGCTTGCCCCAATCTCATCCACGGATACTGCACCTTGCTGCCACCAAGATCCGAGTCGCTGGCTTAGCCCGATGATTGCGGCCGGCACCCGAGACAGAGGCAAAGGCGGGAAGGCTGGGGCCTACCTAACCCGAACGGGCCGAACCTTGCTCAGCCACCCGCAAAGGCCAGCATTTCCGAGGCCGGCAGATGAATGGCTGCTAACAAATGGATGGTGCGTGCAGGCGGAGCCATGTCCAGGAGGTGGGCATTGTCACGAGGTAACATATCAGCGAACGATCGCTCTCGGCAAGCCTCTGAGGAACCGAAGTGGTGGACAGTGCGGGATTCGTGGCTCGAGGCGGTAGATCCCGATTCGTACCAGCTGCGAAGGGATGCCGAAACTCGTGGGATATTCTAGTGTTCCGACTTCAGCTACACAAATTACTACCGCTACCTGGGGAGACCCACCATGAGGAAGTGCACGCGCGGCGAGGTATCAACAAGCCTCAGCCGAGACATACCATCTTAGCCTCGAGAGACGACGGGATTTTTGAAATGGTTTAACAAGGACCGCGATGATGTTTGTACAACCCGTCCGAACGCCTAAATCACCTAATGTGCCAGTGGAGACGACGGCGGCGACGAAAAGTAGGTTCTGGAAAGAATGCGGCCAAAAGCTGTGTGTAGTCTTTGTTAAGCGGAAGTGACTGGCGCGACGTGGAAGCAATTGGTAGCCCCGGGGTGATCCCAAGGAACTCACTCCGAGCCGAGTACCAGGCGAAAAGCCGAAGCCGAAGGATTCGATGATGTTGCTTTTTTCGGAGGCAGCGGAGCGACGAAATGAGAGTTTGTTTGTTGGACACTTTAGCCGGCGGGGCGAAGGACTCAACTTGTCGCTCGGGAGTTTGAGTGTCGTGACCACAAGGTCGCTCTTTCTGCCGTCACAACACCAGAAAACAGGCTCGACAGCAGAGAAAACAGCGGAAACCGCAACTCAAGAACGCAAGCAAAATCCGACCGCAGATGCAGATGCAGACGCAGCAAAAAATGCGTCAAAGACACCTCGCCCTCGTCCTCAGCGCCGCCGCCGCGCACCTCGCCGCCCCAGCCACGGCGCAGCTCACCACGTCACTGCTGAAACCCGCACCCCCAGCGCCGCAGCACACAGCCATCTACACAACCACCGCGCGCGCCCAGCATGACCCGAAATCCCCGCAGGACGCCGTCATCACAAACGTCATCGTCACCATCCTCATGCCCCGCGATGCGCCCTACTTCCCCTCCAACGGCGCTCCCATAACCGGCACCGCCATCTCCCACTTCTCGGCCGCGCAGCCCAACGGCGGCAGCGGCGGCGGCACTGGCATCTCCACGTGGTCCTCCACCGCCGAGCTCTTCTGGACGCTCTCAGGAAACGTCCCCTTCGGCATCGCCAGCACCAACCCGCCGCTGCCGGGGTGGCAGGACGCGAAGACGACGCTGACGTCGGTCTACACCAAGACGGACTTCTTCTCGACGGATATCTACGGTTTTTGGGTGACCCATGCGCATTACGACTTCTACTCGACGTCGCGCGTGACGTTTGTGGAGGCCGTGGGCACGGGATACCCGGCTACGATTGTGAGGACGGGGTATACGACGCTGGTGGCGACGGCAATTGGGGGGCCTGTTGGGGGGACGGAGACTCTTACGGACGCGGGGACTAGGTCGTGGTTGTTGACTACGACGATGGTGCAGGTTGGGGCGAGGCCGACGCCCTGGGGGTAGGGTGTCGACGCATGAGTAGAGGTGATGAGGGTGCGGTGTGGTGTGGTTGGGTCGGAGATGAGATGACAAGCTGAGCGGCCGAGGGCGGAGTTAGGGGCGGAGAGTTGGGATGGAATCCCGATAAGAAGCGCTTTCCTCCGTGGGTTGGGTATGTGTGGACCTTTTGTTTCAGGGATGCAAGGGATAACAGCTGCTATTCTTGGGTTCGTCGGTTTGGATGCATGTCTGACAGGCTTTCTTTGTGATGTTGGTCGTGCTAGTTAGCTTTGTAGTAGTCATTTGACACGCTGTTGCGATTTACGCGTTTTCTGGTCATGCCGGAGTTGTGTCCAGGTGGCCGGGTATCGCGCACCCCTCAGCACCCAATTCGCTGACGGTAGGGTTCTGCTCGTTCAAGCAAAAAGGCACGGGGTGGCTGGTCTTGGAACGAGTCGTCATTTTCAGGGAGAATTTCAGGTCGTTGGGTCTTGCATCTGACAGGCAGCGAACCTGGTTCTCGAATGAAAAGCTCCGATACCCTCCCCGGTTCGCCCTGAAGGGAATACGATAGGGCGGTGGTTTGCGGCACAGTTGCAACGAGTGACCGTGCCATGTGCTCTTTCAGGGGTTTTACGTGAGGAATCCCAGCCCCGGGACAGCAGACAATGCGAGTCACAGTTGCTGCGTCTGAGCCTCTCTTTCAACACATCGATCCCCTGAATTTGCCCAATGTGTTCGAATACGCTCGGCGTGTTGGGCTCAGAATGCCTGTGAGTGGACTGCGCCGCCAGCAGAACCCCCCGCAACGTCGCAATGGTCTCACCAACAGTCAAAGCCGCAGGACAGAGTCAAGGTGGAAAACGACCGCGCGATTGAGCAATACGCTCCTGGACGTCAAGCACCGTGACGTGACACAGGCTATGGATGAGCGAGTATGAAAAGGGCTGAGCTCCCCTTTGACTCGGGCTTGAAAGATCGTGATATCATTAACCGAGACATCGCAGACACACCTCATTCCATCGTCTCACTCCGAGGCCCGGAAACCGGACATCTTACCCCTGCTGCCAAGATTCCCGGAGCTTTTAGAGTTGCAGCCATCCCAAGCCCAATAATGGCCCGCTGCAGGTCATTGCTGGCGGGCACGCTCTTTGCTCTGTTGGCGGTTGCTCAGGCCGCTCCTTCCCCCAACCACATCATCGAGTCCCGCCAGACCGCAGCTGCAGTACCGAAGAATTGCGACAAAACCTTTTTCAATTCTGTCATCGCAGCTGCAGGGCTTCAGGCCCAGGTTGTCGACAAATCGCCCTACACCCCAGACAATGAGACAAGCACGTACGCTGCGAACGACTTGGTCCTCTACTACGCAAACCATGTAACCGAACTCCGAATCCCCGACATTTGCGGCGTGCGCATTGCACTGACGGAACCAAATCGCACGAACATTGCGCTTGAGATGTACCTCCCCAGCCCGGCGAACTGGAATAACCGCTCTCTGACAGTCGGCAATGGAGGCTTCTCTGGGCGCACCAGCCGCATCGACATGTTCAGCCGAGCGATCCACGGGTGGGCCGTCATGTCGACGAACGTGGGACACGAGTACGCTGGGTCCGACCTGAACTGGGCAGAAGACAAGCCCGAGGTGCAGAAAGACTGGGCATGGAGGGCCATGGCAAAATCGGTGCCGATTGCGAAAGCCATCGTGGCCGCCTACTACAAGGACGCGCCGAACCGTAAGCTCTCGGGAAGCTACTACGCGGGTTGCTCAACCGGCGGTCGGCAGGGCATTCGACAGATCGAGGCCGATCCCAAGAGTTTCGACGGAATGCTGATTGGCGCCCCGGCATGGAACGTCCGCTCGGTCATGCCAGTCATCTCGCGGATCGGCTGGCTCGCTGACACCTACCAGCTCAAGTTCACCAACGCGGACCCCACTCTAATCACGCGCATCTATGACCTTGTCTACGCTACATGCAACAAGACTGGCTCCGACACCAGCACGGGCGACGGCGTCATTGGCGATTCAGCCGCCTGCCTCGAAATCTTCCGAAAGAATGGCCCCACAGGGTCAATCTGGTCCGGCCTCGACTGCCCAAACGACCAACCTGCTGTTGGCTGCGTGTCCACCTCGCAACGCAAAGCCTTCCTGACGATTATCGAAGAGTTCAAAACCCTGCCACAAAACAGCAGCTACGCCGGCGATGGATTCGACATCAGCGGCATCAAGGACATGGTCTCATCAAGCTACCTTGCTGATGCCAGCTTCAGCAAGAACTTTCCCCAACAGTTCGCAAAGTATTTCCTCAAGGGAATAAACGGCCGAGAGCCCGTCGTGTGGGACAACGATGAGCACGGCTCCTGGCTCCTCGCCGATGCTATTCAGTGGGACAAGAATGTTGGGGGTGCCAATGCCAAACCGTCCCTGCTCAACAACGGTGAGTATAAAGGCAAAACCATCCTGTACACAGGCACTGCCGACGGTTTTGTGTCTTCGATCGGCACGCGCAGGGCATTCAACGATGCAGGCGGGACCAGCAACAACAATCTTGCCTATTTTGAGCTGCCTGGGATGCCGCACTGTGTCGACCTCGGCTCGGGCGGTGATAACCCCCCGTGGTACATCGGCGGCGTCGGCTTGGCTAACAAGGCCCCAAACACTGTCTATTACGTCCCGAAGAGTGCAAACCTGTACGATGCCCAACATGACGCCTTGCTTGCCCTTGCGGAATGGCACGAGGGTGGAGCGAAACCGACACAGCTCATCGCTACGGCCTTTTCCAACTATGGGACCAACTATGCTATTTCGAAACAGAGACCAATCTGTGCGGCGCCGAAGAAGCAGAAATTTAATGGAACTGAGAGTGCCGTCAACGATCCTGGCAGCTGGAAATGCGAGTGATTTATGCGTACGGCGAGGACAAGGACAAAGACAACATGACTGACTGGCCTTTGTATTTGAAACACACATTGGGGAATACGGAGAGTACATGTAGGCCCTCACGGGCATTGTTTTGATAGGATACCTGAATAGAAGTTTACATTTCGATGACCTGGGCTTGTAAACACAACTTGGGGAAACGCCTCGGGGTCGGCAGTTGCCGAGACGGGCGACCACCGCGAGGTCAATGCAGGATAGAATAGCTTCGAAGTCTAGATGCTGCGTGGCTGCCCTTCTCCCGGTGCTAAACTGGTGGGTGCATCTAGAACGCTCGCTTCCCTTCGAATTCTCACCCGATGCTTGATCAGGCTTGATACCGCGTCTCGTCGGATGGTGAGAATAAGCTCGCGCGTTGATTGGTGGCCGAAAAGTCGGTGGGCGCCGAAGAGCACATTCGAAATGCATGCAAAGCTGTCAGAGTCCTAGCTGAGTGGGACACCCGAAGAGCTGCATATTATCCCGCAGCTGGTTGGAGGTCAATTCTGGCTCAGCTCGACACTATGCCGCCCCTGCGCCGACTGATTGGCCGATTTCCACCTACCGTTACAAGCGCGGCATCGAAACTACCCACCTGCAGCCAAAATTGCACCGCCCGCTTACTGCTCAGCCAGCCTCCGGATGCACCGCGATGGCTAAGGGATATCACGGAAGCTACAAGCAAAGGCAACTAGCGACCGGTAGGGTTGATGCAGCACAGGTTAGGTATAAAGCGAGCTGTCTGATGAGAGATGTTCTTGCTGTCGTCGAAATGCTCCTGCCACAGCTTTCCTGTTGCGTTGGAATTTGCGCTTGAAAGTGGAACCCCTCAGCACCATTTCCCCTTATTACCTCCTTCCACTTCCAACCATGTCGTCCATCGCCGCGGACCTCCCTGCCCCGCCTCCGTACGTGGAGGGACCTGCCGCGCCCAGCGCAATCCTCGAGCAGCCGAGCATCGAGGACAAGCAGGCCAAGCTGGAGCGCGACATCAGCGACGAGACGTTTGTTGACATCGACCCTGGCGTGTTCGACAATGAGCTGCTGCGGCAGAAGCTCTACACGGAGGGCGACTCGGACGAGATGGAGGGCGACATCAAGGTCGGCACCTACGCCGGCACCCAGGCCGCCATCACCCACCTGTACCGCCGCATCGAGCGCACGTACGAGTCGCTGTTCGACGTGATGCAGGTCGAGCCCACGCTGCCGCGCCTCATCTCGCGCGAGGAGAAGAAGAGCATCTACCGCTGGTCGGCCTACCCCAAGAACGCCGACGGCTCCCTCGCCCAGTATCCGCCCCATCTCGAGACCATACCCGCCGGCGACCAAGTGTCCGCCAACGACATCTTCGGCTTCCTGCGCATCAAGGAAACGGAGCTGCTGGTCGCCAAAGTCGTGCCCGACAAAATCATCGGCAAGACCTTCGATTGGGCCCAGAGCGTCGTTGCGCAGCTGCTCGAGGGCAGTCCCATGACCGGCACCCTGCGTGAGCTTGAGGAGTACAACCGCAAGCACCGCAAGTCGGGCATCGACATCGAGAGTGGAGCCAACCTTGGCCTGCTTCCCGACTGGTACTCGGACCGCCGCTTCGCCGACCAGTCCTTCACCGGCACTAATCCAACCACCATCACCGTCGTACCCAAGTCGCTGCTCGACGAGTTCGTCGCTGCCGCGCGTAACGGCGGTTACGAGTACTGGGCTAAGACGCTGGGCACCATTGACCCCAAGAGTCTCTTTGTTCAGGACGCGCGCAACTTTAGGGCTCTCATTGGCGCCGATCCCGAAGAGACACTCCATAATAAGGAGCCCCTATCAGACGATAACTGGGCCTGTGCGGCTGTCACCCTCTTCCAGCTGCACGACGACGGTCGCCTTCACCCCATCGCGATTGTGATCGACTACAAGGTCTCCATGGCCAATTCCGTCACCATCTTCAACAAGCGCACCAAGCCGTCGGACCCAACGACCTCCGAGGAGACTGACTTTCCCTGGCGCTTTGCCAAAACCTGCGCGCAGGTTACCGACTGGATGCGCCACGAGGTCATCGTCCACCTCACCCGCGCCCACCTTGTTGAGGAGGCCCTCATCGTAGCCACCCACCGCTCCTTCGAGATGGACCACATCGTCTTTAGGCTTCTACAGCCGCACTGGTTCAAGACCCTCTCACTCAACGCCGGCGCTCGTGCCACCCTCGTTCCCCAGATCATCAAGGACCTCACGGGCGTCAAGTCTGACTACCTCTTCCAATACATACGTTCCGAGTTTGAGGCCTTTGACTACGTCGGCAGCTACGTGCCCAACGACCTCGCCTCTCGGGGCTTCCCCAACACGACCAAAGGCCTGGCTTCGCCCAAGTACCGCGATTACGCCTACGCCCGTAACATGTTGCCCATGTGGTACTGCATCCGTCGCTACGTGGCCTCCGTCCTCGCCACCAAGTACCAACCACCAGCACTCGCCGACGAGCTCGTCCGCTCCGATCAGGACATCTTCCGCTGGTGCCAAGAAGTCCAGACGGCGGGTCACATCCGATCCTTCCCGACCATCACGACGTTCGACGCCCTCGTCGATGCCGTCACCATGAGCATCCACATCGCCGCGCCCTTCCACTCCACCGTCAACTATCTGCAGAACTTCTACCACGCCTTCGTCATTGCCAAGCCGCCCTCCATTTGCGCGCCTCTCCCCGGCACGCTCAAGGAGCTCAACAAGTACAAGGAAGTCGACCTCGTCCGCGCCCTGCCCATCGGGCGCCAGCGCCAGTGGCTGTTGACGGTCCAGTTGCCGTGGCTGCTGAGCTCAAAGGTGGCAACCGAGCGGAATTTGATCACTTTTGCGCTCTCGCAGTGGAACACGCTGCGCAGCGCCAAAGATCCGAAAGAACAGAAGATTGCCCAGGCGAGCGGTGCGCTTTACAAGGAGCTCCGCAAGCTAGATGTCGACTTTGCGACGCATAGTAATGAGATGAACGAGGGAAGCATCCCGTATACCGTGATGGATCCAGACAATACGGCCGTCTCAATTCTAATTTGAGTGATAGAGATCAAGGTTAGGCAAGATGACAAAGGGGATTGTGAGCGTATCCGCGTCTGTGTATGTGTCAGCTTATATAAGCAATTGGGGCCATCAGCGGAAGCAGCCGGCTTGGCAACAGAGGCCCCTGGAAGCCAGAGATTTCCACAGTAGTTAACAACAACAACAACAACAACAACAACAACTCAATTAATTCACAATCATCACCATTATTGGCCCAAAAAGTGATAGATTCTGACAGTATGTGTCTGTGCGTATCAGTGTCCCTGCAGCTAAAAAGGTTACCTGATATTTCGCACATGTGTTGGAAAATAAGACGGCAGATTTTGGATGAACGTGGCGATATGCGGAACTTGGAAAGATATATTACTAGTACAGTCAAGCATCGATAACTTATCATACATTAGACCCTCAACTTGTCCATGCACATTCAATCCTTCTTCTCCGTGATCCCCTCTAACAGCCCAATACACACGTCGATCTGCACCTCCAACCCTCTGATAGTCTTCTGTCAGAATCTAGCACTCATGGCTCGCTGTCATGAGGCTTGAGATCACCAAGAAGAGGCCACCTGTTTCTATCCCTACCGTTAGTGGAAGGGGCTGGAAATGGGTGAGGGGAGACTTACTCTTCACCACCATCTCGAGATACTCGTCCACAGATGGACGCGACGCATGCCGGGTCCAATGGATGTCGTAGCTCTGACCGACATGCAGGTCCCGAAGGTGAGCCACCACAATGCCAGCAGCATCTGGTACCGGAATCTGGTGTGCTTTGCCGATAGCGTCCACGATGGTGAGAGTCCAGCATTGATGGTCTGAGGGACGCCGAAGACGGCATGCGCGGCAACGTGTGCTCATCTCAAGTCGGATCCCTCTTCGATGTCGTAGAGCATTAGGGAGGCGTTGTGCAGCTCGTCGATGACCTCCTTGATCTGAGAGAGTGTGGCGTCGGGGAGCTCACACCATAGGTTGAGAGCGTCGATGATGGTTCCTCGGACTCCTTTTGAGGGCAGGGAGGCGACGTAGTCGAATGGTGCGGTGGCGAGCTGTGATGCTGTTAGCAAATAGTGCACATCTTATGGAGTAAAGGGGTAGGGGCCACCTTTGGGCCTAGGCGCTCTTCCTTTTGCAGAGTCAAGGACTTGAAGGGCTGGTGGTTCTCTTCAGATGAAGCTTCCGAGAAGGAAGAGGACCTCGAAGATGACCAGACAGACTCAGAGATGGCGATGGAAGAGTCGCTAGGCTGTGACGCCACGGATATGATGGACCGACGACGATCCGAATGATCTGAACCCCTCGCCTCGGCGGTCAAGGCATTCTTAACACCGGCGTTCGGGTCATAACGCAACCGCGGATGATACCTCGGGCAGTTCAGGCTCCAGACCACGTTGCCGCTGACCTGGTACGCCAAGCCCCTGAGATAGCGGTCCCAATTTCTTCGAGGCAAACGGACTCTCGCGTCGGAATTCGTCACTTCGCTCAAGAAAGGCCAATTCATATCGGTTTACTGCCTCCCTCACCATCGATTTCGCTGTCGAGACGTCCATACCATGCCACTGCATGAACAGACACACGGCGTTGGTAGGTTGGGCGCCTCCGTTTTGGGCTTCTTCCCATTCCCGGTCGAAAGAGAAGTAATCGTTGGCCAAGGCAAGGGCGGCATAGCACGGCTGTCGGATGTCTGCTAACTGGGTATCCTCGTCTTCGGTAAGGGCCATTCCCATCCCCCAAAGCATGACGGACTCGACGAACGGAGCCCCAGTATCGGTGATCCGGTACGCGAGGTACTCCTTGAGAGATGAGGACGAGGAATTGCTAAACGCCTTCCAAAGGGTTATATACGGTGCGGCCGTCGAGCATCTCGCCAACATTGAATACTGGAGTGAGGCCCGTCGGGATTTGCAGCATTATCACCCAGACGCCAGAGTGGAGTCATTGGCCGAGTCGTGGAGTCGTACCGAAGGCGCGTGTCGGTTTCTGAGCGAACAAATCGAGAGCGTCACCAGGTATCTCACGGTTCTCTTGGACGACCATGAATCGGTGGCACTCCTGGGCCTTCAGCTTCTTTGAGTCGCTGACTTGCTCACTCAGGCAGTCCGTGAGTTAATCGTGTTGGAAAGAACCGAGCCCGTTGGAGACGTCGTTGAAGACTGTGACGAAAAGGCTGAGGATTTGGACGAAAAAGCCGACACAGGGCTGTTAGGTGGTAATCAGCCTGAAGAGGCCTCCAGTGTGCCAAAACAGGGGCAGGAACCACCTCGCGATAACCACGGGGCCAACGAGGGCCCGACGCGGGAAGAAGTTGAAGAGGGCGACTCGGGAACCAAGCAGCAAAGGCTTAAAAACGACAAGCTCTGGAGCCACATCACGATATCGCGAGATCAAACAAAGTTTAGCAATTTCCGCAAGGACTTGCTGCTCATCTTGCGTTCTTCAAGAATCCAAACAGAGCCCGAGAGCCAAGATCAGGAGCGAGCTCAAGGATCCCAGGCCCAGTCGGGAGCTCAACTTTCAAAGACCAGCTCGCCGTCTACCAGACTCAGCAGCGTGAGTATCAGGCCCAGGTCCTAACATACCGGCAAGCGACTGCTCGACACAATATTGCCCTTCAACACCAAAACACCCGACTGGAGCGAATCGGGAAGGCTGTGCTGCAACGCCCCCTCGGTCCTAACATGAAGGCTCAACCTGCAGAAACTAAGCCTTTGGAAGCCCAGTCTGCAGAAGCCCAACCTGCCGAGCTGGCCCCGCCGACCGGGGGCTTGAGGGGCCTTCTCGACCATATCTCTCGCCTTGAGGCCGAAAATAAATCTCTCAAACTTGCTCCCGACCCAGAGGCACCGGAGTTCTTCTTTCAGACCCTCTTCTTCATTCAGGAACCTGGCCTATTCAGAGAGCCCAGCGATAGTAACCAGACTGTCTATCTCGAGGAACCGTCATGGTCGATCGGTCCTAAAGGTGAAATTGGCTTGAAGGCTCACTTTCCGATCACTGATATAGAGGACTATCTGAGGAAAAGGCCCGACATGTCCTTTATTGTGGCAAAGTTTCTACTCGACCGCCCACCAGAACGAGGAGGCTCAGATGGCAGTTCGGAAGAAATACCCCCTTCCCCGCCCTGAGCCATTCACCGAGACCATTTGTCTTCATTCCGAAGTCATGATTGCCTCGGCCGAGCAGTTCTTTGCCCGACAACCAGACTTCTCGAGTGAGTTCCCTGGCTTCAACATTCGCGGCACAATCCCGGCCCCCTACTTGTTCTGGTACCACTACCGGTCAGCTAAAGCACTCGAGAACCTCGATAAAGTTCACAGGGATCATATGGAGCTACTAACCGGATGGATCAACAAGACGTGCAGTATTATATACAGCCGCGTCGATGACCAACTCAAGAGAGGAATGGTGTCGTCCGAAACCATGCCCTTTCTTGTGAAGCCTGGAAATGCCCTGGTGTCGCTGGAGAAGGGGACTTTGCGGGCCTTTGTTGCTTCTTCATGGACCTTTCGAACCAATTCTCAACAACCGCCGCCTTTCTTACAGCGCCCCCCCCCACAGATTGGTCAAGCGATGCAAAGCCGGCGAGGAGCCGGCCCACCTGGAGCTGGTCAGTGAGGGCCTGGAGCTATAAGTACGACGGGAGGTTTTATCGGAACGCAGAGACACCGCTCATCACCCTTTCAGCCGATCACCTCAAGACCGAGGTTGAAATTTCTCAGTTGAGCATGTACCCGGTGGAGTACGCACGAAGAGAAGTGAAAGACCTACTAGTGGCTCGCGGAGAGACATTCTGGAGCTGTCGCAATAAGAGACTCGTGGCATATCGCGATGAAGGCGGCGTCTACAATAGTGTAAGGTTAACTGTCTACACCATGATCCCCTCTAGTAGCTACCTAACAGTTACTAATACAATTCGCCCCTCTACAGAGCAACGATAGATTCATGGTCGACTTTCAGACCTACAGCCAACTGCACTCCGATTCACCAGGCTTCAAGAAATGGTTCCCAACCAGCGGCAGTTCCGAAAGGGAGTACCTCAGCCAAGAAAAGATGGACGACGACACGCCGCCGCCCGAGCCCGACATCTATGTCTTTCCAGATTCAATCTATGGCTATAATTTGCACAAGAAGAAGTGGGGTGAGAACACATGACCGTCTCGTCATCCAATGTCCCGATACACAAGCTAACTAAATCTATGAACATTGGCAGTGGATCTGGCCGTTGACCGCATCGGCGAAGTCAAGTGGAACAAGCAAGCATTCCGCTCCCTCGTCATTGACGAGGGAACGAAGGAACCCGTCCAGGCTCTCATCACAAATCAAGTTGCCCAGGAGCAAGGCACTGATCACATTGACAGCAAAGGCAACGGGCTCATCATGTTACTCCACGGGTCCCCCGGAACTGGCAAGAAATACACGGCCGAAAGTGTGGCTGAGTTGGCTGAGAAGCCGTTTTTCAGAGTCACGTGCGGCGATATCGGCACCAAGCCTGAAGACGTTGAGAAATACCTCGAGTCAGCCCTCCACCTTGGTAAATCATAGGGGTGTGTTGCCCTCCTTGACGAAGCAGACGTCTTCCTAGAGCAACGCACCCTGACTGACCTCGACCGGAATGCCCTCGCATCGGTATTCCTCCGCGTTCTCGAGTACTACGAAGGTATTCTGATACTCACATCTAACTGAGTCGGAACATTTGACGAAGCCTTTAAATCCCGGATTCAACTCTCCCTGCACTACGAGAACCTGGGCAAACCACAACAACACAAGATCTGGAAGAACTTCCTCGCCCGGCTGAAGGAAATGGACAAGGAGCAATGCGCCGATGTGATAGAGCCGGGCTCTCGCAAGAGGAAGTTCTTAGAGCCGACGGGCATTGACTTTGACGACATCGAGTGTTATCTCGAGGAGCTGGCCGCGTTTGAGATGAACGGCCGGCAGATCCGAAATGCCATCACCACAGCAAGGCAGCTGGCCAAGTTCCAGAAGAAGAGTATGATGTACGAGCATCTCAAGCATGCTATCACAGTGGCAGACAAGTTTAATGCGTACTTGAAGAAGGTACAAGGCGGTTCGGATGGTCAGATCACACGGGACGGCGGATTTCGCTAGCATGCGCTCTTGTTTCCTTTTTTCTTTTTTTGCCAAAACCGCTACCTACCGGAATTCCAGCACAAACACCTTTGTCCCAACGGCTTCCAAAGGCAGCCGCAGTTTTGAGCATAATTGGAAGTGAAACCGATCCGCCTCATTGATGGCCCGAGTAGCTTCGAGCCGGACGCGCTTTTTGTGACGGCATCGCGCCATTCTCTTTGTTCAGCGAATGAATGAATGTCTTTCTTTGACGATGGCTGATATTTCATCGAATTGGGCCCGAAGACGACGAGGAGCAGAATGCCTATTGTCACAATTGCTCATGGCTCATGGCAGGGCACTTGACACGGGGTAGGTACCTCTCAGTGTCGTCATTTCAGGCGTAATCCTTCAACACTTGGTGCCCCGACATGGAGGCGCAGGGCAACAGAGATTTGGGCAAGTGCATTCGAGCCGGCATTTCATCTGATATATGTTGCGTATCAAATTTCCCCAGCAGCACTGGCACGTTTGTGGTAACTCACCGCGGGTGGATAAAAATATTTGTCTGAGATCATCCACAATCTGAGATTCATCCTCCTTCCCCAGACGCCAACTGGCTCAGCTGTTCTCGGAATCTTGAGTTATTCAACCGCCTCAACTAGATTTTTAAAAAGCTTGGCTTCGACCTCGTTAGGGTCTGCCCTGCAGTGCCTTTGCAACTGCTCGGGCCCAGACGCAGTTCAAATTTCGTCAAGAGGATCGGTAAGTGTTATACAAGCTTCAATCGCCCCAAGCAGTCCCTCATCTCAAAAGTTGCGACTCCCCCTCCTCTCCATCCAGTGCTCCTTCCCTCACAAGCAAACCATCCGCTTTTCACTCGATTCCAAAATCCACTGACGCCTTAGGCTTCAGAAGCTTTCTTCCTCTAATTGAGAACGTCTACTCGAAAATCCGCGGTCATTAAGACATCCTCGTTCACGACTTTCCCGCCTTCGCTCGTACTTCTCTACCAAGCAACCTGCGCTACCGCAAACCTCGAAGAAAACCTGCGACCTATGTCTCAAAGAACTCGAAGCCGACAGCCACTTTTTGAAATTTCTCTGCAGTTCGTCAAGCCAAGGACCCAGAGTGATTGGAACCGCTTGATGCTAATACTTATTCACAGACGCAAGGTCCGCGGAAGCCAACATGGACCCGACCAATCGCCCGCGTGATCACGATTCGCCGGCACGCGAAGTTCAGTCCGCCATGGAACCCAGCCTCGGCCCTAGACAGCCTAGTGGAGGCCGCCGCGGCTGGGTTTACCGGTTCACGCCTCTCACCGACGTGCAAAACGTTGCTCGCATTCTAGTTGGCATGCATCTTCGCAACTAAGCTCAGTGGAACGCCGCTGTCCAGGCCTCGCGGGTGATTCAAGCTCGCCAGCCTTCTCGATTCACAAGCCTATTCCCGGCGCCGATTTCGAACAATTATCTCGGAAACCGTCGGCTCGTGCGGAACCGCTCGGCTCCCATTACACAGAACGAGAACTGCAGCCTCTGGATGGAGCACCTGCCGGCCGACGTCACGCACTCCGAGATCCTCGGAAAAATCCGAAATGTCGGCAAAATCTACCAGCTTCACATCAACGCTCCGAATCATAACCGCACAACTCGCGCCGCGAAGATTACGTTCTTCACCCGCCAGAGCGCCTCGGCATTCTACCAGGCCACCAGAGGCGGCTTTTATGTCCGACCGCACAGCGCTCGCGGCGCCAGCGTCGAGTGGAACCGGGTTCTTGTGGCTGAGCAAGTTGGTCGCCGCGCGTTGCGATCAAGGGTGGTGGTGATTACAGGCCCAACATCTTTTGTCAACGTCCACACCATCCGGGGAGTTCTCAACAGCTCAAACGACTACTACTACAATATCGATCGAGTGTACCAGCGAACCCATGGTGCAGCTTACCGCACGATTCAGCTACACTTCTCGAGCTGCCGCGCGGAGGCAGAGGGGGCGGTGGCTCTCCTCCACCGCGCCATCGCAGCCAATGGCATGATGGGTTGCAGAATGACCTATGGAACTGATCCATGTGCCTGAGGACAGGGAAAGGAGGAAAATATTTCGCTGAAAGGGTGTATAGTACGTGTAATATAAATAGATCCTGCTTTGGCCGTCTTCTAACCATGATCGTTTTGCCCTACATCAGTCTTGTGTTGTTGCTGCGGAGGCTTCCACGTCCGGCCGCACAGTCCCTGCCTTGGAATGGTATCGTGGAACAGAGTTCTGGTGGCCGAACAAGTGGGGTATCGGGCCTTGAGATCAAGAGTCGTAGTTATCAGAGTTCAGGCTGGCGGAGCTATCACCAACGATGTTAATGGGGTGACCATCTGAAGTTTGTGTGCTGCATGAATGCAGTCTCAAAATATTTCTTAAAGACCTCTTTCCCTTCGCGACTATGTTGACCGCCTTGCTGTTACTGAGGGAGCAATGACAACTCTGAGAGGACAGTGGACCACATTGAACCAACACCGGCCAGTGGGCCAGAGGCGAGCAGCAAGAATTTACGCTGGTGGAGTGCTTAATAAATGTATTTAATAAATATTGATTTGGTTTTGGCACCGGTTTTCAAGCCATGATCTTTTTTACCGCCTTCAATGTTGTTGTTGCAGCGGTAGAATTGAACCACCCGGGTCGAGAATATACCGTGTTGCATCTGATCCATTGTTTTCGTACACAATCACTATTCAAAAGCCCTAGCGTAATAGCTGGGTTCTTTGAGGGCTCGCGAATGGGGCCCTTGTTCCGCTTCTTAAAGAGCCAACGAAGTTCTTCACCTCAGCCTCGCAGCTTTTGTTTTCTCCCACGACTGATCTGCAATCCTGAACGAAACTCAAGTTCTACCACGACTTAAAAATCATCTATCCTCGAGCCACTTGGCCTTGAGGTTTGGTAAATCACAGGAATTCAGAACTTTCGGGATTGCAAGATACTTGTCGCGACGCGTTTCCGCGACGAGAGCAGGCACGTACCTTCCTGACTTCGCACGCTCCTCCCCGCCCCAAGGCACCCCACCACCCAGCTTCCTTTCCTCGCATTTCCTCCAGCGCAATCTTTCTTCGCAACAACTTCCCATCAACCGCGAAGAATCTTCAGATTTCTAACCTGATCACGACATCAGCAGTTGATCCCCAAGGCTTCCGACCAGTATTTGGTACAGGCAGCAGCACATTCTTGCCCGAGTTCTTGCAGCTTTCGAAACTTTCTCTCACGACTCGAGCTGAGCTGCGAGCCGAGTTTGGCGCAACCAAACAATTACCTTCGGTTCGTCACCCCCAAGATTCCCTGACAACAGCCGATTCCTTCGCAGCATCCTTCTCCTCCTTGCCCTCCTGGCGCACAGCTTCTGTCTGGTTGGTTGCTGGTCTCCTTCTCTGCAGGAATCTTCTTGGACTCTGGGCGCTCCGACCTATCCAGAGGTTCCTGCATGAATGGTTTCCCGCGACCTTGGATGACTTCGCCTCCTCTTGAATGCCCACACCCCAAATTTCTTTGTGCCTTGCTGTTTCAGGGCACCTAATTCTAACTTTTCCCGCTAGCTCTTAGATTCTAGTCGACAGCAAACATCTTAGCCTTTGCACAAGAAAATAACCGAGCTCTTCTCCCGACGTCTCAGTACCCCGACGCTACCATGAGTCATTCAGCCTGCTGGACGCGCAATGCCGCGCCGACCGTTCAGCAAGTGACCGACGCTTATTCAAATGCCACCCACAGCCATAATGAGGGAAAGCAGCCGCGCAGCTGGCTGGAGAACCCGTTCTCGCACCTGCCCAACGGCGGAAACCTGAGTATAACATTCGAGAGCACCAAGCAGCTCATTGAGCAACTGCAAGAGATCATCGACAAGTATTCGTTCGTTCGGAGAAGCACATTCCAGCAATTCTTCCCGGACTGCGTGAACGGCAGTTTGGGCCGCGGGGACGCCCCTTCAGAGGACATAGTTTCAGAGCTTGACAACACTCCGGAGCCCTCTCAGCAGATCTTTCACCTCCCCTTTCCAGTTACCTCTCTCTCGCCGGGGGCCTTTCCCTGGCCAGCTACCTCCGAAGAGGATGGGTACTACGACAACATTGTCAACAGAGGTCCTTCGGCAGCCGCTAGCGGTAGAACTCCCAACGGAGTCCACTCGACTAAAATTTCCAACAGAGGTCCATCGGCAGCCGTCAGTGGTAGCATTGGCAACAGCCTCTCGTGGTGCGAGCGGGCCAAGTTGTACCTGAAAGTCTCAGACAACTACAAAGGCGACCTGTGGATCAAACGAAACCATTCCGCACCAATCACTGAGGAAGAAAATTGCAGTTTTTATCTCAGAGGACTACCAGCCGATGTCAAGATCACCGACATCCTTGCGGCAATCCGAAACACTGGAAAGGTCTGGCAGTGTCATGTCAACCCTCCTACTGGACCGCATAGGCACTCGGCCGCGAAACTCACCTTTTTCACCCGTGAGAGTGCTCAGAAGTTCTACACCGATAACAAGAATGGCTTCCCGGTTGGTTCGCATCTCGCCGATGTACTTTGGAACCGGATCCGCGTCCCCGAGCAGACAGGCGGCACAGCGCAGAAGTCGAGGGTCGTTCGGATCAGAGGTCCTTGGACCTTTGTAATTCCGATAATATTCGGAGAATTCTCGACGAGGGCATGAAGTTCTATGACGTTGAAAAGGCGCGGCAGTCCGTCTTCGGCCTGGAAATGGGTTTGGAGCTTCATTTCGGCAGCTTCCGCGCTCAAGCGGAGGCTGCCGAGATCCTCGTGCAGAGGGAAGCTCTGCTAAAGCGCATCAACGGCGTATCGATCCAATTTGGTATTGACCCATGCGCCTATATCAGGAGAGATGCGATAAACTAAGGGTTGATTGGGAAGGCGCCAGAATCGGCAAGCCATCGGCTTGAACCAGGAGAGACGCGATGTGAGATGTAGGATTTGGGTTTCGAGTGTTGACGGCCTTGAGCCGCTACTCGAACAAAGTAATAATCTGTTGAGGGAGACAGACCTTAGGTGTTCCGGACTGGGGACATGCAATCCACGCGCATAGTTACCAAGACGCGTGTGATTGCCCACCCAGAAGCAGAAACTCAGTGTAGGATGTTCCATTATATTATAGTATTACTCCTCTGATACTATTGACTTTTCAATAACCAAGGTGATCTTGTCGTCAGGTATGGGACATCGGGAAAGTCTCAGCTACATACGTATGAACCCCCTGAGGGACATCAAATTTCCTACCTTATGCGGCCAAGCTCACCTTCTTTATTACTCGGGCTAGCACGTATCGCCTCTTCCTCCTTAGCCTCTCGCATCATTCTCTGCTTGGGTGGTCTGAAATCGAGTCCGTATCCCGAAGCAAACAGGAGCTGATGCTACCAAATCACGAGTTATTCGAGTCCAAGGGCCGTCGGCATACGTCACCGTTTCCAATATTCGAGGTATTATCGGAGCTGGCACGAAATTTGTCCACGTCGACAAAGCCTCCTATGGCGTCTTCCCCACGTACTCTGTGCTGGAGATCCATTTCGCCAGTTTTCGCGCATAAGCAGAAGCCGCGGACCCTGGACGTGGGTGGACGGTCAGAACGTCAAGAATATCCTGGACAGGATGCTCAAGTTTTATGACGTTACCCGAGCCTTCCAGGCACTAGAAGGCCTCTATAGCATCGTAAAGATACACTTTGAGAGCTTCCGCACGTAAGTGAAGGCTGCGGAGGTTGTAGTGTAGAGAGAAGCACTCGAACATGGCGTCCCCGGCATTTCGGTGGAGTTCGGGGTCGACCCTTGCGCCTAGATCAGGCAGGGGTTTTAACACGTCGCAGAAGGGATGTAGGATTAGGTATGATGGTGGAAATATTCGGCTTTGAGTTAACGTCCTTTACACCAAGGACCGAAGAGACACAAGGATGAGCCAGAAGCACTGGTGGGGATGAAGCCGAGGAGCTTCAGCCCTCCTCCATGTTCGGGACCAGCCTCCTCTTCTCCTGCAGGTCCACCATGCGTGGAGTTCCAGTTCATCTTCAGCGTGTGGGCGTCTGTGGGAAACTTGACCCCGCAGTTGACCGAGACCCAAAACCAAGTTGGGCCCTGGTACGGACCGGCTGGTCGTCTTAGTGATAGAGAGCCCGGGTTGACCGTCCACAACAAGACATCCTTCACTAGGGTCTAGCCGCGACGGTGCAGTGGCTCCTCGGAATCCTTGATGCCAGCGGAGAGCACAACGCTGCCAAGAGCTCGGCATGTTGGCGATCTCGGCGGCCTTATCCTCCGAGCTGTCTTGCAGGATGCAGAGCGCGCCAACCCACAAGTACCTATGGAATGTCGAGCTTGGCACAGACAATGGCGGCGTCCTTGAGCGTTGGCGGCAGCTCTTCCCAAGGAACGATTGAGCGCCATCCGCTGATGGTGTCGCGCGTTAGCTTGAATGTCTGCTCGCCGCCCTAACAGTAGCTCAGTGCCACGTACGGAGGAGCATGGCCGTCTTTTCCAATGTTGGTGGTGTTTGTCTCGACAAGTCGGAGCCGGAGCTGCAGTGGAGTATCGCCACTGGCTTGGATTGAGACCTGAATAAGCCTGGTCGGCAGATATGTTGGGTCAACCTCGGCCATTGCCGAACGTTGCACCCATTCCGTGTCTAACAGCCATTTGGCGAACTCGCAGTTTTCGTCTGTGGCGGCGGGCAAATCGGTGGGGTGCACCGTCTTCAAGCTGAACCACCCTCCGATCGCTTTGGGGGTCGACGACGAAACGGCGACAGTGGTGGCCGGAATGCGGGGTGACAGCGAGAGGCGCCATGCTCACCGTGCCAGTGATGTCAGAGATGCAATTCCCGGCCTTCGTGAGGAGGCACGACCTGGTGAGAGGGTTTCCATCAACAAATTCGAAAGCGTGAGAAAATGGGGCGGAGCAAAATTGACTCATCAACAATTCCCAAACTTCAGGCCAGCATGTTTTTTTACGGTACCAAGACGCTATTCCCATTGTGAAAGCCGGTATGCAGGCGATAGCGACACGCGGCTGTCCGCAGTCTTGGCTCTCTTTGCACCAACCGGGTACCACGTGAAGTTGGGCGTGCCGGGGCAGCCGGTTCCCGAGGGCCAAGCTTGGAATGTGGCCTGGGTGCTCGCCTCGTTAGTGCTCGCCTCGTTAGTGCTCGCCTCGTTTGGCCACGGGGACGACGGCGCTGTGCAAAGATTGATCAATTGGTATGACTAGGCGGTGTGAAGGGGAAGGGCAAATCCGTCTTCGACTTGGATGTGTTGAGTTTTATATGGCTCGGCGTTAATTAATTAGGGCTAGGGGCGGCCGAAGTGAGAAGCGAGGCGGTAGAAAGGAGGACTGAGACGAGGCCGAAGAACTTCATTGTAGCAGTTGCCGGGGCTTTGTTGGCTTTGTTATTTTTTCGTTCGGGTGGAGACAGCTTGGGAACTGTGAGAAAAATGCAACGTTATATCAAAGAAAATATGCCGACCTCTCCCTGCACTTATACCTCAATGCCAGAGCTCCCGTATCCTCCTGAGGTTGGAAGCCGAGGCTGGGAGCTGAGGGCTGTCATTGCAGTTGGAATTTCCCGGTTCCCATAAATAGCAGCCCTTTCGACAACCTCATCTTATCAGAGTCCCATTCGCCAAAGTCAACGCTGCAACAACACCGTCTGAGTGGCCGTCTACGCGTCGCTGACTCAAGTATTAGGCCGTCTCGCAGCCACTGTGGCAGCGTGTGGAGTAGCACTGAGTCGTTGGCAAACCCTCAACAGGTCGATATATCGACATGCGTTGCCCAATTGGCTAGTTGTGTAATCGATTTATGTTGTCGTTTTTACGTTTCCCATTGAAGAGCGGGCTGCACCTTGGTTCAAGGTTACCGCCTTTACCGCCGGGCTTTCAGACTGAGTCCAAGGTTGGTAAACAAACCGACTCCAGTCCAGAATAAGCAGCCTCATTTCCGCTCAGCGCCTTGCTGGTGTGCCAACAACTGACTAAAATACTACCAACAATTCAAAGGTCTTCCACCCCCGAAATCGCAGGTATCGTCTGTGTCGGCATGGAGAAATGTCGATAGATGTGAGAAACCCCTCTGCTCTTCAAGCACCTCACGCATGGCGCCGGGTGCCCCTAGATCAGAGATATCGTGGCTCTTGCATCCCACGGCACGGACCCTAACTGTTGGGACATAGTGCTCGTTCATTGATCCGATGTCCCTGGGAAAGCAACCCGGAGGTTCCTCTGTTTCTTCGGGGTGCACAAGTAAAAAACGAGCCCGCTCGCGCAAAGACTGTTGGGATCCGTGACCTCCTCATGGAACCACAACACCAGGCTGCTATTACGGTGGAACAACAGTATTTGCTGCTGTTGAGGTCAAATTAATCCCCTAGCAAGAGGTATACTTTGTGCCAGATCGGGCACGTCGAAAACTCCGCGTTACCTTTGAACCGAGTCCATCTGGGGCTGTGCAATACCAGGCACGGGGCCAAGGCTTGAGCGGCAAGCAACGCATCTGCTTTCCGCTTTTGACGAAGCACTACAAAAGCAATGGGATGAAAAGCCCGCCACGCACACCATGAATGGAATGAGGCTGCAGGTGTGGCTATTGGAAGACGTGCTTTGGCGAGGGTCTGCCTCTCGTCCCAATTTGAGAGGTCGAGGTGCATCACGCTCTTGGCTGCATAAAAACCAACACCATCTAGATATTGGTGTGACATGCACGATGTATCTTAGTCCCGCTGTATTGCTGCCTGGGAACATCGCAGAACGCTTATTTCGGGCATACCCCCCGTCCATCCATCTCAGTTGCTCACCGTCCGTTCCCGTCTTGGTATCTTCCTCCCAACAGGGACTCCATTCTCGTGATGGCGGCCAAAGCATTCACTAGATGTCTTACCTTGTCCAGGGACGCATCAAACGACGAAACATTGAACGAGGTATCGTTGGCAGCAAAGATCTCACACATCGTCAGTACATCCATACAGCGCTCCTCACTAAAAACAAACAGACTGCGCTCACTAACAGCATATTTTCCAACAGGGGTCAACTTTGGATGCTGAACCGAGCTCGCCGGTGCTGACCCTCATGTATGTTTGCTCAGCAATCCCTCCCATAGCTCCAGTCACTGCTTTCGTCTGTGCTAATGTGACATTGCCGCTAGCACCGCCCAGGGCGATCCGTACCGCGGTGGTTGCCCGAGACGAACCCCCAGGTGCGGCGAGGGCCACCGAAAAGATCTTGAGTCGCTTGAGATAATCTTGGGAGTAGGACCCGGCTCCTACCCTTACGGTGTTCACAAGACCTTACGACCCGTATTCACCTTTTCCCGAGAGTTTGACAAGTCTGGCCGAGCTCCGAAAGCAATAAGTCCGTCTCCCCTTTTTCCCTAACGGAAGATATATTGCGTTTTCTGATGCTCCGGTCCCGGCCCAGCCTTCGTCGTCCGTACCGGCGTGTACCTGTACTGTGCCATGAGAGTGCAGCTTCCCGACCTCAGCTGCGTCGCCCTTATCCAGGCAGAGGAACTGAAGGATCTGGATGAAATGCGTGAGCTCATCGCTCAGCACCATCCGCTGCTGCGGGCCAGCCCCCTGGGGCTGCTGAGCCTGCTGCTTCAACAGCGAAGCCGATCGTGGGAGAAATGGCTCGAGGCGATTTGGCGCCGCACCCTCGATATTGAGAGCTTCACGGGCACAGTGCCCATACATTGGTCTGTCAACAACGACCCCCGGCGGCTGGAAGAGCTAGCCAATCCAGAGACACGACACACGCAGCTCCTCAGCACCCACGCCGATTCTTGCTATGCCCAGGGGTTCCTAGCATTCGGTGTGCGGCTCGCTGACTTCTGCACCGATGCCATCGCCATCGTTGACGCTGACGGTACCACACTTTCACCTGCCGCGAGGGCTAAGATCGAGGACCGTAACCGCCTTTCCAAATCTCTGTTTCTTTCCTTGACCGAGCAGGTCACGGACTTGTTGTCGCGGCAGCAGATACAAATCAGCTGTGTAAGTTTGTGTGTCGCAGCCTGCTAACCATGACTCTAACACACGGGGACTATCAGCACAACACCCTCAACGCCCAAGAAGAAAGCAAAACGACCCGGGTGTACGCGGAGATGGGTCTGCAATATGCTCGGAATACGGCTGTCGACAGCCGCAGGATGGCGACCGTCGGCTACGTCGGGTCCATCTTCCTGCCGCCCATGCTCACCGCTGTAAGACCCTTTCATCACATACCTATGTTTGTTTTCACGGTATCGGGACGTTGACGTATGCTTGTGTTCATCTAGCAAATTTGGTCTCCTATTGGGAAAGACGTGTGGGGAGCAATCGCGTGGAGCGTGATTACCCTAGGTCTCATGAGCTTGACCTTTTTCGGCTACTAGCTTTATTTACGCCGCCGTGCGCCTAGTGCTAGCTACTACCTCGAAATGACCTCTCTGCGGAGAGGACCCGATGCCGTGTAAAAGCAACCAGCAATTGTAGAAGAGTTGTTTACAGGAGAAAGCAAGAGGGTACAGAGAGGTCCGCACTTACTCGTCACTAATCCCCATGACGTCCCGCACACCCCCGATGATCTCGGCTATCTTGCCCTCCACATCAGCATTCACGTCAATGCGAAGCTTCATCTCCCTATCCAGCGTCCCCCACCCCTTCGCCTTCTGCCCGCCAGGGACCTCCCCAAACGACAGCGGAAAACTAGCCATACTCATCGGGTCTAGCGGCCTCAATACCGGCAACTCCTCCTCTTCCTCCTCCGCCTCCTCATACAACGGAACAAAAATAACGCCAAGCCCATAATCCCCTACCGCCGTCCTAATAACCAGCCGATGCCACCTCTCCAGCTCCGGATGCGTCAACACCACCAACGCCGGATTCGCCCTCCGCAGCTTCTCCTCCTCTGACAACGTAAACACCGCCACCAGCGGCGCCGAAGCCCCTACACCACCACTCGGAAACGTCGTCGTCACCGGCTTCCCTAGCGGCCTCCCCACCACAGCCTCCCCTCTCCCATTCCCAAGCCCACCCCTGACACTCCCACTCCCGCTCCCACCCCTACTCGACCCCGACCTCACACCTCCTCCCCCAGAAATCACCGACCCAGCCTCCGAACTCACCGACCCGCGGCGACTCGACGACCCCGAAGCCGGCGAGGAAGCCCCTCCAAACCCTGAAAATCCCTCCGTCGCCGGCCGCGACTCCTCTGGAAACAGCAGCCCCGTGCGCGTCATCTTGGACAGCCACATTCGCTGGTAGCGGGCTTCGTTTGGGCGCTGCCTCTTTCCCGATCCCGATCCCGATCCTGCTCCCGATCCGGAGGCCGTACCGGAGGAGGTGGAGGGGGAGGGAAAGACACCCACGCTAGCGGCTTTGGCGGAGGAGTCGTGCACGCTATCTGCCAGGTCGAGGGGGCAGGACAGGGCGGTTGCAACGGAGCGGGCGATTTGGACTTTACCTGCAACGGAGGGGCCACCGAGGAGGAGGATGATGTATTTTCGGGGCTTGCGGGACGGGGAGGAGGGGGAGGAGGGCCGGTCGGGGAGGCGGTGGAGGAGGTGTCAGCTTATATAAGCAATTGGAGCCATTCGCGGAAGTAGCCGGCTTGGCAATAGGGGACCCTGTAGGCCAGAGATTCTCTTCCACAGAACAACAACAATACACAACA
>Ga0247770_1000349_pt1 | contig 45452 bp, 42 predicted proteins | sample UWRJL136409B6_FD_179943 | JGI IMG/M metagenome (GOLD analysis project Ga0247770, IMG submission 179943) | Plant litter microbial communities from Arlington Agricultural Research Station in Wisconsin, United States - UWRJ-L136-409B-6 | ecosystem: Environmental > Terrestrial > Plant litter >... | reverse complement strand
AGGCGGCACCGTCCTCCGCCGCCTCCTCTCCTCCCCCAACCCCCTCATCTCCTCCCTCCCCATCTCTGTCCTCCTCTGGTGCCCCTCCTAAGCCCCCACCTTCACTTCTTACAACCGCACCCCCCTACTCACCCCCATCTTCTTCTCTTCTCTCGATGACACCGCCACTATACGCACCGCTGCCTTACAGCACGATATTATAATCCACAACGCTAACGGCCACCACACCGCCAGCGCTAAGGCTCTCGTTAAAGGACTTGGTCTTCAACGGAAGGAGACTGGCCGGGAAGTGTATTACATCTTGTTAATTTCTAGCCCCTGTTGCCCTGGAGGCAACTGCTTCCAGCGGTTGCCCTCCATTGCTGCGTACCCTGCAGCCACGCCTTGCATTGCGAGGCCGAACCTTCTAGAAAGCTCCAGGGCCCACAGGGCCCCTGTTGAGCTTAAAAGGCTCCGGAATTTAGGGCTCCACTGCTTTGAAACCACTGTGGAGCTACAGCCCTACAGAGCTTTTTAGAATTGTATTAGTAATAAAAGGCTCTGGGATTCTTCCAGAGCCTCCCACAGCCTATAATAGGCCCTCTCCTCTCCTGTACCCAGTTTTGATTAAGTAAGTGTGAATCGATCTGCTTCCCTCAGTACTACTGTTGTATCTAACAGAGCCTTTCAGGCTCTGTAACTCCTAAGCAGTAGCCCTCTGGCCACCTGTGCGTGCACTTTCTTCCCTTAAGTGCCCTATAAGCCCTCTGTACTGCAGAGGCTTACAGCCTCTGCAGCACTGTATTACAGGCTCAGAGAACGCCTAAGTCAACAGCACTATATTAGCCATTTAAACTATATAAAAGCGATGCGATGAACCGTGGTGGATTTAATGGTGCCCTGAGGAAGTCATTAGATGGTGGAAGATAGCTTTCATGTTACAGGCGGGGATGCATAATCGCAAATTTCATCAAAGAGGTATGGGGCCACCGTATGCGGCCGCCCCTATCCCTGGTGTAGGGGGTGCCCCCGTAACGAAAAAGGGGGTGCCCCCTTAGCAGTTGCCTGCACGATTTTGGTTGGGCTGTTTGGCCCCATCTACTACCCGTACCACCGTCGTGTATCGAGCTCCCAGGCGATAGCCATTGCCAATGTTTCCTTTGGGTCGTTATTGATGTGAGCACATCCAACCACCCTGTCTGGAAATGATCTGGATGGCATCCTAACACCGGCTTCAACAGCATGCTCCACTTCGCTACCTTCGTCATTGCCTGTTACGAAACCAACCTACGCAACAAACTCGTCGGTGCGACCATCATCGTCATGCAGAACCCTGCCAACGGAACCGCAGCCCCCGGAGGTCAGATGCAGCCTGTGCCCGGCGGCCAGGTCTACTTCCAAGTCTTCCCTGCCGCCAACGGTTTGCCCCAGAACCAGGTATACTACGTCCCGGTCCAGGCCACGCCGGCTGGTCAAATGGCGCCGTTGCAGAAGGTGTTGGCACCCCCGTCCCTGCTGCTATGGCTAGGAATGGAGCAGTTGCGGAGTCACAATTGCACGGATATGCGTGATAGGCTGTAGGAGTAATACGGAAACCATAGTCTTAATTGCCTATGCACCTCTACACAATTCCACGATATTTGCATAAAACATCAACTTGGCAGGGACTGCGTTGGAACTCCAGACCTGATCACGCCAGGTTAATATACAGCTTAGATGCCCGAGAACCAACACCCAATGTGGTATCCGCTAATCTTGAAGAAAATCCGTTTACGCTCAAATTCTATGCATCAATCCGAACTACAAGACTGAACACGGCACCTATTTAACACAGGGGCACTTAGCACTCGTGCATCAAAGTGCGAGGTCTCATTAACAATGTTGTAAGATTTCTCTCTCTATTCTTAACTTGATCTAGCATGTGACTAAACCGCAGACCATCAACTGCAACATTGCCGGCCTGAACACCATGGGCCTAGACGCCTTTGAGCAGATGCTGTACCTCCGTGTATGTCTTAACCCCTCCGCCGGGGGTGACGCTCGATTATGCCGCTGTGTCGTATGGCCTCCCCGACAACCACCCAGATATCGCACCAGGCGCCACATTATCTGCCAACATCTCCGTCTTCCGTGTCGACCAAGACTGCAACCCTTCTCCTGGACATACCCACCAGACTCAACCACCGGCAGTATTCTCCCTAGCTAACGTCATACCCCAAGACGACTTCGACCAGCTTTCACCATTTTACATATGGGTTACCGGTAGCGCCAGGGACGACTCGTACATCCACAAGACGCACCTCGTCCAACTGGACTGCTCCATCAACACCACCAAGCCTCTGGCCAGCGACAGCCTCCAACTATTCACCTCTGTCAGGTTCGATTGGCCGGGGAACATCTCCACCCTCTCAGCGCTTGTCTGCCGCCCAAGATACTTCCTGACTCTCCGGCAGGTGACAACACCTGTGACCGCCCCACACTAGGTGGGGCTGGCTCTGGGCAAGAGCCCACCACTTTTGATAGTAAGAAGCCTGGGGATTTCTCTTCCTTTGGCTTCACACCACAGAATTCTACTACAGAATTCCACCTCTGCGCGTTCCACACACCACAACATCCCATAGCAACGCCACAACTAGGGGCGGTATTTCAGGAAATATCCACCAAAGTCCTCTCATCCCTCGACCTTGGAACGGCTCCGCCCGTGCTGGCATTCAACATCCTCCAGGCCATGCCGTACTTCGAGCATTACCATGCGAGAGAAATCCCGCTACCGCTGTATCTGCAGAAAATACTTTACGTATCAGAGGTGGGGGAACGGAAGCCTTATGAGCTGCCACGACTGTAATGGTGTGCTGGCTGCTTGATCCATTCGTTAGGCCATCAGACCCCCACATTCAGCCTCAAAAGCCTAGTAGTCCTCATGCATATCACCGACATGTCACTGGTCTACTGCCAGTTGAACTTGCGAGGCGTCTGCAGCGCACCGAGTAGGAACACCACGGGCGCAAAGGAGCACGGGATTTCTAGAAGCCATCTTGCCAAAGACAGCCAGTGCGAGGGTGATAGACATGTTGTAAAGCGGCTGACTGCAGTCGGCTTGCGTAATTAAAACAGTAAGTTAAATCTAGATCGTTGAATCAGCTGTTATATAAACCAGCCGTGCTCACCGATTTCATCAAGGGTGTTTGGGAGATGCTTCACCCACCATCCATCCCAAAAAAAAAACAGCTTCCAACCCGTACAAGTTACAACAATGAAGCTCCTCCACCTCCTTCCACTCCTCACCATTATCATTGCCCTCCCTAACCCACAGCCCAATATCCTATCTCTGTTTGAATCCTCCTCAATTCCCGTAGTCAACGACCCTCCCCTATCCCAACTCTTCAACACTACCGCTCATCTCCCTCGCGACATGCTCCCCCTCAACAAGCGCGCCGTCACCCTCGACTACATCCTCTTCACCATAACCGTCGACGGCACCTCCCAAAACAACGCCGAAGCCTTCCTTCTCACCGGCGAGCTCCTCCTAACATCTGGCATCTCCTCACCCGGGACGACCAACGGCGCGAACCCGGTAGAGGCAGTCCTGAGTGTCGGCAACCCCTACTCGAACCCTCTTGCGGGTAGCATCCGCTATTCGACAAGTCGATATCTATGGCCTCTGCTGGGCGGCGCATCCGAGACATCGGTGGTCGATTTTGCATATGTGGGGAGCACGGATACCGCTGTTGGTGTAACGATTGACGGGTCGTTGGCGGCTGCGAATACCATCTCGGTGTTTAACATACGGAGTGGGTTGACAGCGGACGTATATAATCCGGTCGAGGGTGGGTTTGCTGTTGGATTTGGGAGTGATGGCTCCGTGGCGGGGGAGATAAAACTTGTCGGGAGGGGGTTGATTAGTGGTGCGAGGGGGACTTACGGGGCGGTGATTAAGGGAGCGGTGACGCAGACTGGGAGTGTAACAGTGTAAGCAAGGACGGTAGAAGGAAAGGAAGATTGTGTTAGAATACTGCAGTTGGCAAGATACTTATAAGAAGGCGCGCTTATAAGAAATGTAACAGTCGCTCAAGTCCCTCTAATCCCCAATCGCCAGCATTGATCAAATCAATAGCCTAGTAGACTCGTTAGGATCTCAACCACAAAACATCTTACCTCAAAAACTCACCGTCTCAACAATCACGCATAAAGTCAGCTGCGTATAAAAACCTGGAAGGTTAGGGACAATGCCTACACCGCCTCAGCTCAGTGAGAGAGCTAAAGGGAATCATGCACGGGCTGTGACACCTTATAATGCGACTTCGCGCTTTGCAGAATCGTGTGACATGAAGCGAAACAACAGTTGACACGTGGGTCAGAAGTCATCTTCTTCGGCCTCACCGAGCAGGCCTGCCACTCCAAAACATTTTTGGAACCCTTCATTCTTGCCACAGGCGCTTCTTAGTCAAATGGACAGGACACAGCCACATGGTGATATGGAACGGCTCTCCGGCGTTGGCACAGGATTGGAGGCCTGACTCCCGCTGCAATCTCGCTGTCCCTTCCCACCATCCAACCACCACCCATTCAGCAATTAAGGGCATCCCACTGCCGAACTCGCTCCAGCGAATAGCGGCCTCTAGGACACCCCCCAGTGCCTGTGAGGCTGAGGGAGAGGTAAATCCGATGTTGTCGCAAGGGCTTTCACTCTGAATCTGGGTAGAACTTTTCACATGCCGGGGACAACACATCTGCCTTACATAGTCTTGAGTCTATAAATTCAGGAGAAATCTTCGAGTTGTTCTTCCCTTCCTTGTGACACCCCTAGCAGACAGCACTCTTCCAAGCGGTGCCCTCTAACTAGCACCAAGCCAGACCCCTATCATCAAAGATATAGCAAGATCTCGCAACATCATGTTGATCTCCCACCTCCTCCCCCTTCTCTCGCTGGCAGAGATTGTGTCCGCCGCTGATTCCGTCTACTTCAACCTCGACGCCGCCTTCAACACCGACTTCATCCGCGGCTTCCTCGACACCAACATCCGCACTATTAGCAACGAAAGCATGTGGCCCACATCACGGATTACCACCATGGTGGTCGCATGGCGCGACGTGCCTGGCCCCGTACGGCCGCGTGCGGGCCCGCACTCCGACGATGCCGCGACCATCCGCGCTGACATCAGCGTGCGCATCAAGACACCGGACGTCTGCCTGCCTGTCGACGGTTCGATCACGTATTACCTGTGGCCGGTGTGGGACGGGCCGCGGGTGCAGCTTCAGCCAGACGGGTGGGACACGCATACGGATCTGCTGAGCGCGTGCCAGGACAAGGCGAACAATGAGATGAAGAAGCAGGTCGGCAAGAAAGAAACCATCGACGGGATTCGGCAGCTCGTCGAGAATTTTGTGTTTCAGACGTGGACGCCCAAGCAGCGGTGGATTTCGACTACTCACGGGACGCTGGGGATCGACCGGGAGTTGCCCGGGGTGCTGCCGCCGGTGGGCCCAAACTGTCCGCCTCCGAAGCCCCCGCCGCAGTGCCCGCCGCCAAGGCCGGTGAATAAACCCCCGGTGGAGTGCGAGCTGAAGGACAAGAATGATGGATGTGGAACAAAGGTGTGTGTGTGTGCAAACCACTAGGCGATTGAAATTGAGAAACCCCATCAGGGGGGCGAGAATGATTCTCGAGAAGCGTACTTGGATTTTGTCATATTATTCTTCTTCTTTCCGTAGCTGGCTTGCAAAGCTCCTTCACATAGTTCGACCGCACTAGCTTTCAGATTTGGCTCTCTTTTAGCAGCCACACACAGGCGCTAAGGAGAGTTACTCGCTCCACGCATCAGAATCGACCGATACCTTGCACTCTTCGTCGCTGTCGTCATCTTCGTGGTCGGTGTCTTGCCAATCGTCCTCGTTACCATTCCACGAGAAGATCTTTTCCAGTCGCTCCGTCCCATGCTCGCCCCATTTGACCAGCGGCCAGGCTAGCATGCCGACCGGCCTGTAATCACTGCCGAACGCTTCCAACATGTATGAATCTTCGGGCCCGTACAGCCAATACCGCAATTCCCGCGCTCCTTGCATTTTCTGCAGGTGGTCACAGGGCAGCAGCTGCTGCTCTCTTGTGGTGGAACTGCCGCGGCCGCGACGCTGGGCTGTTGCTTGCCCGAGGGGGTCGGGCCACGAGTACACCTGCCGGTACGCCCGGTTGCGCGCGGGGATCTTCCCCGGGTTGAGCTCGATGTCGGTTGGCGCGAACCAGCGGGGGTCCCGCGCTGGGCCGTGACCTTTGGCGTCTACCACGTGCTTGAACGAGACGGCAATGGAGGACTGGGCGTCTGCGTGGGCGCACCACCGCAGATCCCGCGTGGCGAAGCGGCTGTCGTCAACAACAAAGTACGCGGTTTTAAGGTTCGGAAGCACGCCCGTGTTGATCAGGCGGGTCAGGTCGTATTTTAGCGTGTCGATGCTAACGGCCACGTTGCGCAGGCACTAGGCGAAAGCGGGTCCAGGTCCGAGTCCAGGGTCACCACCCCCGGAGAAGTAGCCTGGCATGGGCGGCGGGGTGTATAGCACCGACGTGTCGCACAGCAGGAATATGTCACGCTCTAGCTTCGCCCGGATGATGCCTCCCTCGCAGCCCGGGTGCGCAACTGCGTCGGGGAGGGCCTTGCTCAGTGCAGCGTGGCGGCTCTCGCGATCCACGGTCAGGATAGCACGAGCCGCGGCGTTATTTGGCTCTCCGCCGGCGATGAAGCGATCATAAATGCGGCCTTTCTGGTAGCGGTAGCGGGTGCGGATCCGGTGGATCAGCCCGTCCTCGATTACGGCGGCGTGCGACAGCTCCCAGACGTAGAGGCGGAGCTCAGCTGGCAGGCGCCTAAATATGGGAAAGAAACGTAGCGGAGGGTGGGCGGTATGGACTCCTCTTTTTTTGTTGGTCCGCCCGGCTTTCGGGATGAAGCTGCCGCTTGTTCCTGGTGTAGCTTCTTCCAATGAGGCCCCCTCCGACTTGCCCTGACTGACGCGCACCCTCCGACTGCGGCCTACGGCCGGCATTTTCAGCCAGTTGCCTCGATTAGGTATCTGGCGATGGCGAAAAAGAATTGTAGCAGAAGAATCGAACTTAGAGAGAGAGAGAAAGGGAGAGCGCAAGCACGAAGCCGGCAAGATGTAATGAAGAGCTGGGACTCGGGGGTGCGTGATGGTGAGTCACAAGCCAACCAGGCAGTATAGCAGGGGTTAAGCGCAAAGGCGCAAGGGCCAAGGCCAAGAAAACCAGTGGACTGCGTTCCTGGATGTTGCCTTTTGCAATTTTCGTAGTCGTGCATAATATGGCCCTGAGTTACCGCTAGCTAGGTCTGAACTTCCATGATCCCTGTATGGGACATCACGCACAGCACAGGAACACTAGGTTCTAGCAGCGTTATTCTTCACTAGGATAAACGCCCACCTTGCCACGGTATTTCAGTCTCGGTCTGCCTCTCTGCGTATATCCCAAGCAGCATTGGCTGCGTTGAAGTCTCCTAGGACGACCTCTTTCAACTTGCCCTTAACCTCAAGCCCCAGGTCCGCAAGTAACCATCCAAGTATAGCTTCCTCTCGAGCTAATAGGTCATGACACGATGTTGTCACACTGTTGTCCGTCTTGGGTAATTCGCGTCCACCAAAGCTCGAGTCCGCTCGCCATATCCCAACAGAGCCTCGGCGTTGTGCGGGTCGTGATACCATACCAACTCCGCAAATGAGATGCAATTGCCCGTTTGCAAGTGAGGAACGAGTTTGCCGATGGTCTCCTCGTCCACATCGAAGCACATCCGCAGGTACCACATATCCATGGGCGAGTTGTTGGGCGGACCGTCTAGGAATACGGGCAGCCGAAAGAACAAGTAGCCAAGCCGCTCCTTCAAGTCCGTCCTTTCGATCATACTAGAGGCAACTGACTCGACGTCAGAATTAGCGCATCGAAACAGGCGCGACAACCCGGCCGTTTTCTCGTCTTCAGTCTCTTCACTCCCGCCATCGTACTGAATTCCGTCTCCAGGGTATCTTTCGAGACATATACGGGATAGGGAGCTGTTTTTACTGAAGTTATTTCACTCTTCTATGTAATTGAGAACATTGAGCCAGCGACAGAGTGGGCATCCTGAGACTAGCGATCTTGTGAGCTGACACCGATAAGAGAGATAAAAACAAAGGCAAAGCTGTGGTTCTAAGCAGTACACTTCAGGGGTTTATTTTCTCAGTTAAGGAAAAAAGTGAAAAAGGGCAAACAAAAAGGCGTTACATCGGCACGCACCCCCATTTCTAATCCGTACGAACCCCAGATAGGCACGCACTGTCAAATTACGTAATCACTGTTAGTCAGCCGCTCTCGCGAGCGGTTGGGCCACTATTCAGGAGCTCTCGGTCTTCCAGACCACTCCTCCAATAGAACACACTTCACGACTTCCAATTACTGCGTTTCTGGTGACCACGTTGAATTCAACACGCACCCCCTAATCCTCCAGGGTTAGGGTTTTGTATGGTAGAAAATCAGAGCGTTTTGGAGAAGATCTGGCTTCCTGTACGCCATCAGTGGGCTACCTGTTATACTAGGTTCTACAGGAAATTCGGGGCCAGGGTCACCTCCCCCACGGAATCCACCAACCTCAACGTCAAAAACTTCCTCGTGAACGGCCGAGCCGGTATCCTACGCCTAATAGAAGCTCTCCAAGCCCTCGCGCAACGCCAGATGACTATCCTTGAGGATAACGGTCTATAGAAGCCGCGAGAACTCGTACCTACTTCATCAGCACCGCCTATATGGGTTCTTTGCCGTTGAAAGTCTCATACAGGGCGTTGGAGTTGATCAACCGAGAGCAGCGGTATGCCAGGGCAGCGTTTCCTTCGAAGAAGAGAGTCCCAAAATGGCAGAAGGATGCAAAGACAAACCAGGTCTTTATAGATAAACTGAAAAGTAGCCTTGGTTAGGCTCATCCCGTCGCCTCGATTCCAAGTCCTTTAATTCCTTGTCCACGGACTGGGCGGAATACACGCCAAAAGGCCCAAGATGACAACATAGGGACCTAAGTGTGATTCATGCGCTAGTGGAGAGAGACCTCCAAGCCTCACAACCAGCTAACATGTTACCTAATAAATTATTAAAATAGATCATCTACCTAACATGCAAACGCCCACCTCACAGCCGGGCCCAGTCTAACCATCTGAAACATCTTGACAGCTCACTTGAGCTGACATCCACAACCACTCCACCTTGGCCATTCTTCATCTCAACGCGGAGCAAAAAGAATCATCGACCACGGTGCGACTCGAACGCACAATCTCTAGAGCCGAAATCTAGCGCCCTAGCCATTGGGCCACGCGGCCTTAATCCGATGATTCATTTCTGCTCCCTTCGAGTTCGACATAACGTCTAGCAGGGAATTCTAGACCAAGAAATAACCAGAATGAGCCGTGAGCTTCTGGCAATGGGCGCCGGAATAGGAGGCTCTAACAACGGTGAGAGCTACCAATCCAACATGCCGTGTCTGTGAAGCCGGCTCGCCCCTCGGTCGCTATCTACTAGCTAAACCGTCCACCGTCGACCCCTCTAAGTCTACGCCATCGCCAAACCCCGCGTGGTGGGTGGGCGGGACATTCCCGAACGCACCATCAAGACTGGGGAGGTTCGGGCGGCGTTGGGAGGGGGCTGAAGTGTTGTGACGAACTCGTCAGGGGGGGTTCCCATCAACGAGGACTCGAGTTGTGGTGGCTTCAAATCGAGTTGCAATTTGTTGGTGGCTCTTTCCGTCGACTTGCATTGGCAGGGTGTCATCACGTCCTGGAGCAGAAAGAGCCAATGGCGCGCGTCGCCAGTGTGTACATACGTAGGTAACCGCCTTGCCCCGCATTCGCTTCTTTGCACACGTTCTCTTGCTCTGTCCTCAGCTTGAAAATGTCTGACGAATGATTATGTCGCTTTCTTTCGTCGATGCGGCAAACGCGCTTCGTGTTCAGGTCCTGAAGGATCGCCGGCCCCGTTTTGCGTTTTGCGCAAGTCCCGGGCAGATCTCATCACAGCGACTTCCCAAATGCATCATGCTGTGGTTACATCGGCTCAGCCCTGGAGCAGCCACCTCATGAAGGGTGGGTCACGAAGCAGTTAATAATGCAGTGTATGTACGGATTATCGCAGCGCAGTGGCAGACGGAAAGCAGCCACTTTCTTTTCCGAGGAAATGACAGGGCCTGAGTTTTACCGTTTCATCTGTGAGAGGCCCGTGACCCCGTGTTTGTTGGTTCGAGCCCGCCGGCGATTTGCCTCTCATTGGACCAGCCGCCGCAATCCCTTGCAGGCCTGCATCTCGAGATAGCAATTGGGGGCTGGAATTGGGGCCGATGGCAGTCGTGCCAACGCAGCAGCAGCAGTGGGTGGGTGCACCCAGCATCAAGCACTGTCCTGGAGGTGTGGCACGGCCCGAGGAAATGGCCAATGGCCCAACGATGCGCCCCTCCTCGGAGCCGAAGATCCTAGTTTCACATGGGAAGGCTCTGGCAAAGGTACATGCGGAATCCACAATGCTCTGCTGGGGCTCTGCTCTTGCAGACCTGCATACATGTTGCAGGGGTCGGTTTCAAGGTCCTGCGGGGTTGCCAACAGTATAACTCAAGCCTGTCGCTGTTCTGGGTGATACCCGCTGTGTTGATCACCCTGACATCACGACGTCTTGTCTCACCCGCTACTGCCGGCTACGGTAGCCATCCTCGCCATGGGCGCATACACCTCGAGAGAATCCTGTGCGGCCCAAGGGTCCGTTGTGAATTGCACCCTCTCGCCGGCCAACGTGACCGACTTCAACAAGGTCACCTACGTAGGCAAATTCGGCCGCGGCGGATACCCTCCAAACCAAGACATTGCCGGCATAGGCGTGAGTTCAGCTCTGGCAGAATATCTTCTAGCCGTCACTGACATGCATGTTCGTCAGGTTCTTGGCACCTTTCTTGGCGTCACAGTCGTCTCGTTACTATGCTCTGTGGTCAGCACGATATGGTGGTGGTCCAAGAATGTCTTCAGGTGGAAGCAGAGGATGAGGAGAGAGTAGGCGCCCTGGACCGAATCTACCAGCATTTCTTCTAACCCCCGCGTGAAGAGACAGAGACGCCACCAGGTCTGTCAGGTTCAGCTTCGCGGGATTCCTCGAAGCGATTGTCGTCACCTGTAGCGACCAACAGATATTCACCGGCTGTGCGTACGCCGTCACTCTTCGCTACTGGACCGGCTGCGAGATCTCGGCGTACCACTATAACATCGTGGCTAATATGCTACTTGTCACATGCGCAACCCATCTGACGGCCGTCACGGTCTCGCGAAACTACTGGGAGAACCCCTGGCCGAGCGCGTTCCGCGTTCTTCTCACGGCGCTGCTCTACATCGTCACTGGTATCCTGCTCTCCAACTCCGGCGTCGATTCTCTGGCGTTTCCAACCAAGGTCCCCGATGACAGCGCAAGCTACGATCCGATTCTTCTACCCGCAGCCTGCTTCCAGGTTGAAACGAGCCAGGTCGACGCGAACATAAAGGCATCGTTGAAGTCGAAGGACAGCTTCTTCGACAGCGCCATCCCAGGATGGAGAGAATACCTGCTCATGTTCATCTTCTACACCATTGCCGTCCTTGTTCGGATCGTCAGCGTGATCAAGTCCGGGGGGGACAAGGAGCGCGGAAAGCGGAGACGCATCGTGGCCTGGACGAGGAGGAAGTTCTCTTTCTTCTTCAACGGCGTCCCCCGACGAATCCTCTACCTAGTCTTCGGCCTCTATCTTGTCGCTGGCAATGCTGTGGGAATATGGACAGTTGTCTACCTGGGCTACAACGTCTTCCGGCTTCGAAGATGGGTCGGAAACTCTGGCTGGTAAGTCGCTCCCTATTTTCTGTCACTGAATACGTCTAACACGCCCAGGTTCGAAACGAACGGTGGGAAGAACCCCGAAGATGACCCCAACTCCTTCGGCCAGCTTGTCCCAGTGTTTCTGAACCTGCTGCTTATCTTCGCCATCGTGCAATTCATCGCCGACGAGGCTCGTCGGCGCACAGAACGGAAGAAATCGAGAAGGGAATACGAGCATGCTATCAGCGAGGCCACTGGCTCGATGGGTTTCATGCGCAAGGACTCGGAGAATCTGTACTTCACCGATACACTCGGGAAGGACGACAAGAAGTCAACGTTTGATGTCACCGTCAAGCCTGTGGTGTCGATCGACTCGGATGCCATCACGCCGGTTGCCACGCCTGATGAGGGCATCCCTGGGGGCGTGAAGTTGAACAAGTCGCCGACGCCAAAACAGACGGGGGTCGTGGAGGTGAAGCCGCAGGTGCCCTCCAAGGATAGAGACAGCGAGAAGCAGAAGGCTTCGTAGGCAATGGTACAGATGGGGAGGCTTCAATGAGGCGATGGAAGACAATGGCGGGCGATTGGTATACCCAGGGATTTCATTCTGCGTTGTCAACTTTAAGGTTTCTTTCATGCAAAGTATACTACGTGTTATATGAGACGAATCTGGGCACACGAAATTTCCTTTTTTATACCTCACCCACGTGACACTACTCACCCCGGCTCAGGCCCGGCTCAGGCCCGACCCAGTCTTTGCTGAGGATTTGCTCAGGCTTGCTCACCTTTGCTCAGGCTTGCTCACCTTTGCTCAGGCTAAGTACCTTATTCGGCGCGCTACGCCACAGCATACTGAACTACTTCAACTCTAGCCGAGTGGGCCCAGAATTGGTCCCTTACATAAAGATGGCCAAAATTGGTTCCCATCCTAAAAATAAACAGCCTCGCCTTTACCTCTTATATTTTTTCCTATTGCCTACCAGATAGCTACGCATTTAACCTCTACACTCCAAGTCTCGTACCTTCACCTCTTCAAAGCACTCGTACTTCCGCTATTCAACACCCGTTCTCAGAACTTTACCGTTTGCGATGAGAATCACAATGTCAGGACTACCACAAGGATTCTTGATGACCACTGGGATGAGGTCTCCGGTGAGGCTCTCGATGACGATCCAGATGGCTATGCCGATAGCTCCTCGCGGTAACCGCAAACCTCCGAGCCGACAGAAGACTGGAAGACGAAAATGATAAGACGATTGTGGGAGACCACAGGTGTTGCTAGGTGGAAATGGAAGTTGACACGCTACGTTCTTAGTTCTGGCAATTGATCCTGTTATCACAGAAGACAGCTATCTCAAAATCGTTACAGCCTAGTTGTATAAGACGAATCTGGGCACATGAAATTTCCATTTTTGTTCATAATCTTGAGCTGGGGTGACCTGTTGCTGACTTGTCCTGAGTTTCCCGTGAGTCCTCCCTGAGCTAAGCTGATTCCCCACAAAGCCGATGCACAGCCTCAGAGGCCCGTTTTCGGTAACCCCCCCCCCCCCCCGGGGGGGCCGAGTTGGTTGTCCCGATCGAGTCTCCACACAACAAGATGCACCTGGCCATCGGGGGTATCCAGATTCCATCGCAGGATACAAGCATAATCATAGGCGCAAATAGGGATATGGCTAAATATGACACGGCGTCGTTCGATCTAATTTTCCTCTTCCATCATGCGTTTCTTGATCCCATGTTCTGGGCGTGGCAGACTGGTCCCAAACAGACGGAGTTTTTGAAGATGGATAGGGATTAAGCGCACTATCCGGGCACTAACTCTGTTGATGCGCAGGGACCTACCGCCCGATATGCTGGGAAATACGTGGTTATTGTTTGAGAGTCCGCTAAACCTATTGTTTCGTCCAGATAACAAAATAATGTTGACATCCAGAGTACGTTCCTAGGACAGCCCCCCTCTCGACCCCGACACATACACCCCACCCACACCTCTTTTCTGCCTGGCGCTATACCCGACGAACGCCTAAGGTATCGTTTTGGGCTCTTTGCATCCCTCAGCCTGCCCAACGCATGTTCCGCCGCCCGGCCCCAACTGGTCGAGCTGACAGTGCTGCTGTTCAGTGCCGTGTGACGTGTAACAAAAATCGCCACTGCAGCTGACGTGGCCCTATCAGGCCTTAGCATATGAGACATACAGGACTCGTAGCTGCTACACAGAACTCCGCGGAATGAGTTCTCAACATCTCAGGCGTGGTGTCTTCAGCCCTGAATACTTGAGTGAGAGGCCTCAAAATTGTGTACGGAATGATATAGTAGGTTCAGATGACGATGGTTGTCAGTTGGGGTCTCGGTCGAACCTCAGAAGCGCCCTATTGCCAGGACCAGGCAGAAATCCCCCCAACTTGAGTTCATTATCACCACCGAATCCCCCTGCGATCGATCCATTAGCAAAATGATGGAATTCTTCAACTCACATTGTACTATTCCGCCAGACTCTGCGGGCCTTGTCTCTGTTCCTGATTCCAGGGGCACCCTCAGCATCGTGTGGAGCTGCCTCGCCGTTGTGTCGCTCTGCACCTGGGCAGTGCTGCATGAATGCGTCCCGGTGGAAGGCGATACCAAAGAACCATTTCTTCTGGGAATCTACCTTTTCCTCTGCAAAACTTCATCTTTCTTGATCGCATTCTTCGCACCCGAACTCTTTGCCGGGAAAGCCATGGGGTCGCTTTACTTTGCGCGGGAGGGGGCAAAAGAAATGCTGAAATGCGCTAGCGAAATTAGGAAAGGGAGTGCCCCGAGGTCGAAGATAGGGTGGTCGCTCCGTCATGCCTTCCTTGCGAATATGGGAGGTTGGGCCATCGACTTTGATCCTGAGCTAAAGCCTTCGAATGCCGACCCGTTCCTTGATGTAAGTCCAAAGCCAGTGACGACTCCCTCGATATTGCCTGGTCCTGACCCAGCGCAGCAATTGCACGATTTAGAGAAGCGAAGCTCTCTGGAGATCAACAAAGCAGTCAATACTTCCCTCAGCGACGGGCATGAATTCCCGACTCCAAGCGTCCAGCCAAAATCACCCCCAAGCACCACGTCGCTGCTTATTGAAGCCAAAGCCCCATCGCTGACTCGAAGCCCTCCTCCCTCTGCTAAAGACTCCGACTCCGAAACCGAGAGGCATACGGGAGTACGGAATCCGGAGCCTAGGCAGTCAGAGCACCTCGACGGCCGTGCCAATGCAATGACAACGAAAGAAGAGCCTGTGGATCCGAAAACAACTGCCCTGCGCAAAAGACTTGCCTGTCTACGAAAGGAGTACCAGGAGGATAGATGGTTCATCTTCCAAATACCTAAATTTGCCAAGGGTGATTGGAACAAGGTGAAGACCCACCAGGATCGGATCGACCAGGCACTACGGACAGCGACGGAGTCGGATCTTGGCCCTCAGTCTATCAAGACCTATTTTGATAACATAATGGCACTGCGGGGAAACATCTGGGTTGTCGACGGTGCCCAACTGCGATGTGCCTACGAGAGGGGCATAATCGCCGAACTGCCACAAGTCACCGAAGCCGAGATCATGGACAAGAGCAAGGGCGACTGGATTACTAAGCTGTTTGCTATCGTACAAGTACTCTGGCTCTGGGTGGAAGTCGGCCGCCGCTTGGCGGTCGGTCTGGCCGTAACGCAGCTGGAGGTCATGACAGCAGCTTTCGCAGCCTGCAGCGCCATCACATACGCCATGTACTGGTACAAGCCCAAGGATGTGTCGAGCCGGTTTCATATCAGAGCCGCTCGACCTCCTACCTACGAGGACATGATAGAAATGGCCCAGAAAGGACCGAGCTCCATCTATTTCCGGCGCGTACCGCTTTCGATTGGCAACGACTGCTTCCATAATGTCGAGAAAGATCATGTCATTCCGTACACACTCATGGCCCTGATGACCGCAGTGTTTGGCGTAGTTTTTGCCGCGGTACATTTCCTCTGCTGGAACTGGGATTTCCCCTCTGAGCTGGAGAGGCTGTTTTGGAGAATTTCTTGCGTCATTCTTGTTGTGTATCCACTTCCAATGGCGGTTCTCATGCTTGGACATTGGCTAGCGAAGACGAAGAGCCCAACTGACTATTACGGAGGCGCCTTCTCCGGAGCGAGGAGGGTTTTGGAAGGGACGTACATTGTGGCGAGGCTCTTTATCGTGGTGGAAGCATGTCGTTCGCTGTGGTACCAGCCGGGTGACGCTTTTTTGGCTACGCCGGGCCTTAACTCGGTGCCACATATCACATAGTGAATTTTTGGGCTCTTTTCAGGTGTAGATGTCCTATTTGTAGCTTAGAAGTTCGGCTTACCTTTTCTTCTCGAAGCGCCAGAAGTCTGGCTTTTACTTCTTTTTGAAAAGCCACATAAATGCGAGAACTGGCTTAATACCTCGGTGTTCATGGCTCGTCTGTCATAGTATTCTTTCTTTGAATTTCCTCCAGACCTCGGGGCCTTGTTTTGAAGCATGCTTCGAATATATCTTATGTCACTACGAAGTTACCCCATCCTACCCAGCTTCTAAAAATCCTCACTTCTTAGCCTCGCTCTCTTTCTTAGCCCTTGCTACAGCCTTCGCCTTACCTTGAGGAACCCCTTGCACCGGAGCTGCGTTCTCTCAATTCAGCTAGAAGCACACGGCTGTGATCGATCCAGAGTGGGCATTGAGGATGGTGGAGAAGATATTCCCGTCTTCTATCTAGCAACTAATGGTGCTAGGGGAGGGCTGTTGAATATATGGGGCTCCTGGCGCCTCTGAAGGGAGGCCTTCTGGCCGATGGAAAGGGACGTTTTCCTCTCTCATCTTTGTTATCGAATTGCTTGAAGAAGGGTGTTATATATACGAGTTTTGGAGAACACCTTGGTTATCTGAGACGAATCTCGGCATACGAAATTTCCTCTTTCGTTCGCAATCCTGAGCTAGGGTGAGCCGGGATGAGCTAAGGCTGAATTGTCCTAAGCTCTCCCTGATTCTTCCCTGAGCTGGAGTAATCCGGTACACCGCCGCCGCACAGCCTTGGAGGCCCGTTTTCAGTCCCCCCGACTAAAGTTTCCTTTTGATGCCCCCCGCAGTGTCCACATTAAAGCCAGGGCATGTACTGTTATTACTGTGGGCCATTCCATCGGTGCTGGGATATCATGTACCATCCCAAATTCCGAGCTGGGATATCATTTACCATCCCGAAATTCGGGTTGGTATATTGTGAGAGGAAAGTGGCTGTAGGAGCCGGAATTTATACTCGAGTTAGGACCCTCAGAGGCCCGGTTTTCTGGTTTCCATGTGGAGCACCTCTGCCCACCGCCAGTCACATGAGGCTAGCCTGTGCATCCGTCCTAACGTCCAGAAAACACTGCAAAGTTTTCTGTGAATGTCGCAGATCTCTGATTCACCATACCACCGAAACATGGGGTTAATGGCCTCGGAGAGTTCTCTGTTGCTAGAATTATTGTGGCAAGCCACTCCAGTCTGCGTCCCCACAGCCTCCACCCCGCTCGCTTGCTGCCACTCTAGACCGCCCCCCCCCCATGGGGTCCAACCCCATCTTCGCGCGCCTGCCGGCCGAGATTCGACAGCAAATCTTGATCACCGTTTTCGGCAACCAAGTCATCCATCGGCACGCCGGACAACCTAGCCGGCGCAAGCTCTGCACAGTATGCCATGAACACTGTCTACCGCACCGTTGGCGATGTGGGCAGGAGCTGGCCAATAGATCTCCGAGGTGCCGCCAGCATGTCTGTCTTTCAGCGGTGGCAGAACCTGCCGCAAGACGCGGCCACGGCGGGCGCCATCATCAATCTCATGTGTATGTCGCCCCCCTCCCCCATTTCCTGAAAAGATCGGAGGGCAAGGTACTAACACGCCTTGTCCAGGGACCGAGGTCGCAGCCTCAGCGGTCGTAGGCATCCGCGGTGTTCTCGGCGAAGGCAACTCGGGCACAAAGCGGGCGGGCGAGATCCTCGTCCAGCCCATCGGCAGCCGCATAACATTTGACGCGCGTTACGGCGTCCCCCGGGGCGATCTTGTTGGCATGGCTGGGCGTCATCGTGCTTACGGCGCTACTCTGCACCTGTTGCTACGGTGGCCGCGCCGGCTTCCGGACGCTGCGCCGTCGCATCGAGCAGCTGTCGGTGGGGCGGGTGTTTACGACCTTCTTTTTTCCTCATAAGAGCACGCTCACCATGCCAGCGAAGCAGTGGCGGGTGTCGAACGGACGGAAGATGGTCACGGTCGATGTCGTAGCGAGGAGGGCGGGGGAGGAGCCGATGTTTGCGAGGAATGGGCAGGAAGGACTGATTGACAGACAGAAGCGCTAACGTCGGGGTCTCCCATGTATAGCAAGACCATGGTCGCCCAAGATCCTTAATGGCCAATTCCAGTCTTCTCTGGTGTTTGACTGCGTTGATCATGTCGTAATCTTCCCTGGGCGAGCGTCTTTCATGCACCTCATAAGGAAGACTGACGGCCAGCACATCGTCGGGAATCGCCTCGGTCAACCATCGGGCTTTTGATAGCATCAACTCCAGAACTCCGTCAGGAAAGATTGGATCATCTCTGTCATCACGGTCTAGATCGAGCGCCGAGAGGAGGTGCCTGGCACATACCGCACTTGGAGTCTCCCCGGCATTGTTTGCCGCACTCAGATCAGTTCTGTTCTCCATAAGCAGCTTGACACGGTTTAGGAGGTCGCCCTTTGCCACTTTGACTGCTGAGACTACCAGGCGAAGCGGTTTCATGCCCTCATGATTGCGATAATTGATGTCTGCGGTGCGTTTTGAAAGTTCCTCATGAGGCTCGCTCCAAGTCCTCATTCTGGCGGTAGCGGCATGCAGGGCGGTTTGTTCTCGGCCATCAGTCTCATTTAGATCACATCCCGGCACATCCAAGGCGACTAGTAGGGGGAAGACATTTGATGCGTACACCATATGCAAGAAGCAAGCGCCGACATCAAACGCGCTGGTGACGACGCAGCGGTAGCGATCACGGACGAGACAAGCCTCGCGAAGGCTGGACAGACGCTCGGCAGTCCCGGCAAAGTCTTGCGGGCGTTGCTGCTCCCCCCTGGGATTGGATGTGTGTTGGAGGGCAGCGTGGTGGGCAGGAGAGGGTTGTGGTGTCTTGTTGAAGGAAGCCCGGCCTGTCGCGGTCTGCCAGCTGGGTAGGTGGAGATGGAGATGGACGCAGATGGACGGGCAAAGGTATGGACAAGGCGAGGTGGACAGGGCGAGGGTAACGGGGCAAGGGTGACAAATTGGAGGATGGGGAACCTACGGGGCAAAAAGAAGTTCGTCATGAGAAATTCGGCGACCCCAAAGAGAGATTCGCCGAGGTCTGGGTCCAGAGGGAGGTAGCCATTGATGCCCACGGCGAGAGACTGGAAGAAGAAGGCGAGGAAGCGGTCCTGCGACTCGGGCGAGCATGTGTATTCGAACGTGAGGCAGACGAGCGCCGTGGGGTTGTACTGCTTGCTGGGGCGACGAACACCTCGCCGTCTCGATAGCCTCAAAGTGGCCAACAATGCGGTGGAAACGGGTGATCGCCCGTGCGCACTTGTTGGCGGCAAAGAGTGACCGCACGCCAAGGTCAATCAAGCCGTCCAGGGAGAACTGATGGCAGGGTATAGCCATGGATGTCTGTGGGGTGGCCGTGATGGAGTGGTCGCGATGCTGTGTGCGATGGATGGTCCGAACGGCGATGCGATGACCAGACCTGGGGGCGATGAATCTGGTGATGGGTTGCTGTGGGCGTCACAGCAAGCGGTCAGGACAAGGTAAGCTGGTGCGGGCTTCCACCAATGAGTTACTGGACAGGAATCAAGAGACTAGAAGAGCAGAGAGTTCCATCAAGCTAACTAGCTAGCTTCCTGCTTGGCGCCTAACCATGTCACGCCGAGCGCTTTTATTCCCCCACCCCAAGCAAACTCCCGGCACCACACCACGCCACACCACACCACACCATCCTATCCAAGCCGCCGCCCATCTAGCGGCGAAGAAGACGGCCGAGGAGACGACGGGCTGACAAGAGGCTTGTCAGGGAGCTCGTGTTGGCAGTACCGTGGATCCGACGACCGCTGCCACCTGCCATGATCTGACCAAGGCCCGTGGACATGCTGTGTGTGGCGAGAGCGCTGCCGTACAGGGACGAAAACCGAGCCTTGCACTCTACAACATGAAGACCGAGGATCTGGGCGGTACGGGCTGCGAAACCGAACTTGAAGGCGTCCAGTGGGAACACTGAGGCCTGAACAGGCTTATTGTCGGGGGGGCCGGTGAGCGGAAAACCCTTCTCGCAGTGGATTCGGATCGCCTTGAGAATGTCTGAAAACTTGAGGATAGGTACGGCCCTGTCCTTGGCGTTCTCGCTGAGCAGGCGTACACAGAGCTCGCCACCTTTGTGCAGATTGTCCGACGAGGAAGCCTTGTCGTTGCAGAACTTGCCGCTTTGGCGAACCCAAACTTGGACTCGAGATTTCTCGGCAACGCGATGAACGCGAGCCTCGACGTCGTCGTTCTTGTGGATCTTGTAATCCAGGCCGGCCAGCTCGAGACGGACGGCCATCTTGACGGAGGGATGGTTAAGTGTGATGTTGTGGAGGATCGAGCTGATCGACTTCGCGGCCATGTCGGTGTTGCCTGGGTTGGCAAGTGCAAACAAGGCGTAAAGTTTGTTTTGGTACTCGATGCAACAGATGTATAGGGGTATGTCGGCGTCGGAAACTGGCCTCAGCTCGAAACCAGGTATTCCGGCAATGTTTTCCTTGACCGAGTTGGATACTTCCAGGAAGAGGGCCATGTAGAGAGACTTTGAGACGGTGATGATAGTCATGGTGCCTGTTTGGGGAGCGTAATGCTGCAGAATCCCGAAGGTGAGCTGTTGTGCTGCGACGATGAAGTGAAGAGCAGATGGGATTTTCTGTACTTACCACCTGGACAGTACCGTTGGTAATCCGGTTGATGAGCCGCTCGAGTTGGGAAATGTAACGGCCTGTGAGGATCGCGCGGTCCACCGGATCAACGATGAAGTGGTAGTCTTGAGCCTCGGTGTTGAATGTGAAGAGGTAGTGGAGGGACGCAAGGATTTGTTGAAGACGCTGGGGTTTGGCAGCCTTTTGAAGGTCCAGGATTGCTTGGACCAAGGCCATGGAGGCTGCGGAATCCTGAAGAACCTGCGAGTGAAGGTCAGCGTCTGATTCTATCTAAAGCTTCTCTGATGCGCGCTGCCGCAATGCGCTCGGCGCTTGTGCCTGGCCGGTCAAAGAAATATAACGAAGACAAAGAACAAAGAAACTAACCATTTTGGGGCGATTGATCTGCGCCGACGTCTTGGAGATCATGGACTGAGGAACCAGTTGCAGTGATGCAACCCTAGAGGTGTGGAGATGCGAAGTGAGAATTCCAGAGTTTTGAACAAAGGCAACAACATAAATACAACACCAAATGTCACGTGTTGTGGGAAAATTGTGCGCATATTGTCTTCAACTTATCTCGTCTCGACTGTAGCCCGATCCTGGTTCCCGGCTGATTGCGCACTGTGAACGGATTGTGGCTAAATTTTCAGCAACACTGGGAGTAACTGAGGAGGAGTCAATCCCCATGAAAGGAGACCGTACAGCAACCTGCCGATCCTCCTTAGACGACACCCGATTTGTCCCAACTCGCCGCTTTGTTCTCCATCTTTGCGTCGGACAGGCCCAGGGTGTTTCCTCGCCGTCTCGCTTTGATCTCCCATCTTGCCTTGTCGGCAGCCCTCTAGCTTATCAATCGCTTCATTCTCCAAATACAGGCCCCGGCCTTCCTCTCCTCAGCCACCAGTCTTCTCTCGCCGTCTCTCCCACGCTGTCCCAACGCTGGTCACGATCTTGCACTCGCCATTCTCCCCCGTCTCCCCAAGAAGCCCCTCTCCCTCCGTCCCCTCGAGACCGCCCAGAAAAGAGGCTGACCACGCATCTGAATTCCATCGCCTCCCGAGCACCACGCGACCTGGACGCCCTCCAGCGCCCTCTCACCCAGCGCCGCGGTGGCATCCAGCCATCGCTGTTTGCCCACCAGCACTACTACAACAAGATATCAAGCTCTTACAGCGAGGCCAGAGCAGCAGATCTTGTCAAGTCGAGGATTATGGTGGACTTTTTTTCCTCGACCAACAATACGGCCGATGCATCGGCCAAGCCATCACAGAGGTTCCCCGTGAAGACTCCAACGGCAACCTTTCCAATCCTCAGCCTGACCTGCTGGAAGGCCTCGAGACGAGCTCTCTCTCGCGTCACCTGCATCACCACGCTCTCCACCACGGCTTGTCTCTTTCCCTGTGCCACTTTGCGGTAGAATCCACGCAGACCGATGGCAACCTCTATCAGGCGACGGACCAAGCGGCCTACGACGGGGCCGTCCTGGTGTCCGCACGCAACCGAGCTCTCACTGAGGCCAGAGCAGCTGCGCAGGATGGCACCCTGGACAATGCCGCCGCGGCTGCTGCCGTTTCTGCTATCAACAAGGCGGCCGGGAAGACGGCCGTCTTCACCTACGCGACCGACGGCAAGGTGGCCGAGGTGTTTGCCCACCAATACCAGAACGGGCAGTACCACCAGAACCTGGCGGCCAGAGCGAGCCTGGAGGACTACCCCAACAGGGGGCGCGAGCTGATTCGCAACGCCCAGGACTACGCATGGTGTGGAACATAGTTGCTGTTACTAAATGCTGGTATCAGTGGATTCACTTTTGCTGGGTTTGGTGCAGCGGTTTCGTACGACAGTTAAGCAGTCAAGCTTTGTGGCGTCGAAACAAGCTGCGCCAAGGTCTTGCCAGGGACGGGAAGGGGGTCGCTCGGTATTTGCACACGTGTAGCTGTGACGACACTTGCTTTGTTTGAGGTGCAACTAAGGTGATTGCGATGTCACTTTTCTGGGATTCTAGCTGGGGAAAGATTAGGCTTTGCCTCGGCTTTTGGCCTGCGGAACCGAGTAGAAATTTGGCCGCAATGGCAAAAACTGTGGCGTGCGTTTTCCCTCCACCTCGGATACTTCGTCTTCTTCGGGCGCGAATGTTGCACTGTCATCGCGAGTCGAGAGAATGGAAGGAGCGAAGCGACACAACCCTACCGTTTCCCATCGCCCGCGAGTGGAGCGGCCGGATGCGGGGGGCTCGCTGACCAGTCCGACATGAGCAAAATTGGATGGCCGAGATTTCTGACTGTCCACTCTATCAGAAAGTAACGATAGTGGTATTATGCGCATTCATGTCTCGGGTTGGTGAGCTCAAGCAAATCTTGCATGCACCTGTCGGGCGAGTTGCCGGCGCAGGGTGCAGGGTACGCAAGAGGCGCTGTGCTCGGTGCCCAATTTTCAATAACACTCCCCGTCACCTGCGGACGACCTAATAACCTTGTTAAGGTCTGGTTTTTGCAGCATAATAACCCTGTTTCAGGCTCTTTTGTTCATCAGAAATCTGTGTCACTCTTGTACTTATCTTTACTTGCGCCTCGTTGATCATGCCTTTTGTGTCATGGTTGTGAAGGCTCTAGCCACGCTTTCCCCTACCCTCTGAGCTGCTGGGGCCGCCGCAAGACAAGGCCCCTGATATGCCCATGCCTAGGAATCTTCCAGAACTAGATACTGTGCCAGAGGACAACCCACTGTTGGTGGTGAGAAGGGAATTTTTACCGGTTCGACTGTCCTTCCTGATTGGCAACTCTACTAGCCACCTCTCAGGCAAACTAGAGAAGCAGGCATTGCGGCCCGGGGGCTAAGAGAAGTGGCCGATCGAGCACCAACAACCCGGCGCTTTTCGTCTCGACTAGCTGCGGGCTTGCAGCCCCTTCTCTGCTGAAGGAGTGGATGAGTAAGCCTCAATATTTGGCGGATTTGTCTACAATTTTGACCTACAAGAAGCTGCCGTTGCCTACTGACGCCACTTACCTTCACCTACCCTGGCGCCCTTGCTGGTGCTTCTTCGGCGCTCTTTTGGTGAGGGTGCAGGTATTCAAGCTGAGCGATTTACTTGCCTTTTGCGGATGCCTTGTAGAGCTGTATCTTGGCTCAGCCCTCTGCTGCCGAGAGACATGATGCGGCCGGTAGCCAAGCTCTTAAGGAGAGGACGAATAGGAGTCTGGAGGACATTTCAATGGAGATTTGTAACCTCCTGCGGGCTACAGGGCAAGAACGCGAGTTTGGAAACAGTTTCGTGGAACAAAGGGGTCTCAGTTCATCCTGATATACAGCTGACACCGCGCCAACGAGTTGCCTCCTTCAATCCGGAGCTCGTTCACTGCCTCTGGAGTTCTAACTGGAAGATTGCAAGTTGTAGAAATCCATTCGGCAAGTATAGGGCACGTGAGACTCTACGATTTCCGCCAATGGCTCAGCTGAGTGACAAGGTCACATCGCGGGGTGCCAGGTCTTGCTCCGGGCTGAGTGACGAGCGTTTGCGCAACATCATTGGTCGGTCTGCTTTACCCCTTTTTCCAGGGCTGAAAGTGGAGTTAAGATCTTGATCGGATTTTGAAAAGAGGAAGAGCATGGGATTTTGAGCAAGGAGGGACGTTCAGGGTGGAGACTTGGTGTTTGGGTAATTTGGGTTCGTGGGCCTGGGGATTGCAGGTCGGTTCAGGTTCTTGTAATGAGTCCCCTGTACCTCGGCCGGCTTTCCTTCATTCTATTTCGACCATATGAACATACAAAATACACTACCTGGGTAACATGTCAGGCTGCGCGGGACGGACCATGTTGGACAGCCACGTCTTGAACGGCTTGGGGTGGTACCAGGGCGTTCTCTCTCCAGCATCATTCTTGGCTCTGAGCTTCCTTGCTCTCGCTTCGCGGTACACGATGAAGTAATACCAAAAGAGAAAGGTGGCGCTTGTTGCGACGACGGTAAATAGAACCCATATCCAGACGTAACTAGAGACGACGCTTTCAGGGTTCTGCGTCGCATTCGAGTTTTTGGATGCGCCGGTGGAAGGACTGGAGTCGGGGAACCAGTTGAAGAAGGTCATGGAGAATATTGACTAAGCATAGGATGGTTAGCTTTCTGCTTGGGATGGAGGAAGTTCGGGCAGTTTCTTACGGCGAAGAAGGTGCCCGGGAGGAAGACCATGGTGACCAACGCTATTGACCTCATATGTCGTGAGTCTCGTCTCATCTCCAGGGCAATGTGGACGTTGCTTTCACCCTCAGCCTGGAGAAGGTAAACCTCTGTCAGCGCATCATCACCTTGCTAGAAGACTGATACAGTATGGAAGGGGCTGGTCTTACCCATTGACTTGCCATGGCCATTCCTTCAAGACGCATCTTGCAGTCTCTGATTTTGTCGCTGTACTCGTCCTTGATTTCGCTACCTCTTGCAGCGAACTTTGACCCGATGCGACGTAAGTGCTGTCGATGTGTCTTTGCATTCCGCGTTCTTCCAGAGACTCCTGTTTTGCGGCTTTCGTATCTCCATGTGCCGTCTTCAAACCCGGATTTTGAGACGGACGAGGTTCTTTCAGGGAGTGGTACGGCCCCCTCCATCCTCGCTTTACCCTGATCCGCTGCTACGATACTGGCAGTAGTATCTTGTGGTTTTTTCCCTCCTTGGCTGAGACCACTCGGAAGATTGGGCAACTCGATATCGGAGTTGTATGCAGATTCCACGGCCAGGAGGTCTTGCAGTGCCTGTTTGCTGGGCTCTGGGGTCCCTGTATAGTCTCTATTGAGGTCAGATCCCGCCCGTTTTGAGTCAAAGTTGAAATTCATATGCTCCACAGCGGAGATGGTTTCTATATCCCCCCTATCCGGCGAGGCTTCAACCGGGATGAGAATTTCTGTCGAGAATACCGTCTTATTTAGCGATTCGGCGCAGGCAATGAACTTGAGAACTTGGGTCTCCCAACTTATGAGTTGATTTCGCAAGTAAGCCATGTCAAGCCACTCGTTTCGCTTGGTGATGTTCTTTCTGGCCGTCTCAGACTGATCATCATACATATCCGCGCTAAAGGAATCCAACGCGAGAACGTGACCCTCCAGTTTGTCGATGCTGTTTTCCACAATACCTGCATGTCTTATTCGTTCAAGTTCGAGGATGATTCCGGCAACGAGAAGTGGATGAGCGGCGTCTTCTGGTGCTAGGGCTATTCGCTTGATGATCTCGGTATCAACCGTTGGTATAGACCCAAATACGACGGTAAAGGTGAGCATGCAGTGCGGGAAGAAAGTGCAGGACAAGGCCAGATCCATGCCCCAGGCGTTTGTTGTTCGGAGTTGAATGACTAGACACCTTGGTAAGATGGTGGAACTTGACCAAAACTTGAAGGTGAGAGATGGAACTATGAGGCTTCCGCGAACTTACCATACGCAGGCCAATCGCCCATTCTAATTTCTGAGACAGAAAACGCAGGAATATCCGCACGGCTGATGACGCGAGCTATGTCACCATGAATGAAGAGGCTCTTCATCATTTGGCGGAAAGTTTCCGCCGAGAATGGTAATGATCGCAGACCACGCCGGTAGCGGTCCAGAAGGTGGAAGTCCATAGGTTTCTCATCTGAATGCTGGCCATGAGGGCCCTTTGAACCAGGTGAGGCCTGGATTGATGGTCCGCCTTCGATGTTGAGGTCATCCGGTGCGTTGTTGGTACGCCTTGGTGCTTCTTCTCCCAGGTCCCTGCGTATCAGTCTGTTGCCATACCGTTGTGTAAGTCAACGGCATCGACGCCTCTGCGAAGGCTTGAGGTGAAAATATTTAGGGGGCCACACGTACATGACAACTGTCCCAGACTTAGATCCATCTGGTAGCGGACATTTCTAGGATGAGCATCGCTATTAGCTTTCATGGCTGCAAACCCCGCATCGCCTCATGCATGCAGAATCGCCCTCAGAACGCACCTCTTCTTGCCATTGACTCCATCCCTCATTGCTGTCAAGAATCACTTGCGTCTGGCTCTCAGTTAGCGCACCAGGTCTTTGGCAACCCGAGGGAAAGATAGGGTGTGGAATTTTTCCTCTCATACCGGCAATTGGCCGTCTAGAGCCGAGATGACCGTTGTTTGGCGGAAGTTTTGATCGGAGGTGTATTTGAAGAGCTTCTCCCGGTCGTTCTTGCTCATCAACCCGTAGTCGCGAGCAACATCCATTTTCTAGCGTTCAGGTGTGCCTCTCTGATGCTGGCGAGTCCAAGAGACTCGAGTTTTTGCGGGAGAGGGGGAAGATTTTGGACGAGGAGGCTGGGGCACGGACGAAATTGGCAGGATATCGACGGATCGAGACATCAATCAGCCCGAGCCCCGTGCCACCCACGCAGCACCTAAACGCAGCGGGTCGACGCAGCCCACACGCGCATGGCTCGGGATGTTCCTGCGCAAACTCGTTATACAAGCCCGCAAAAGACATTGCATTGGTCCAGGGAAGCTACGTGCCCTAGGCACCGGAATTCGTCTTGCCTTAAAGACATCAAGATGTCGATTGCTGAGGCGCTGGCTAGCCCCGCATTTCACACGACTCATGGGCTGCTGCTTGCTCCGCCCCTACAATCAGTGGACCCACAGCACGCTAGGGAGCGGGGCATGGCTGTTTTGGAAGAAGGCAGAATGAACATGCGGCTCTGATGGCAAGGCCTAGATCGCAGGCGCACTGCCGCTCCCCGTGGAGAGGTCTCTTTCCTTTCATTTGATCCAGCCCTAGGTTTTTGCACTTTTGGTATTGGCGATATTGGCCCTGCGACTAGCCATTGGTGACTGAAGATGCCGCCCTACCTTAGAGACGACGGTGCTGCAGGTCGCGTTGCCCAACAGCCCCGAACCCTGCCCCTTTGGTTGTTTGCGATTGGGCAAACACCCGTCTTGGGCTGGGTGGCCATGCCATCAATTGCTGCCAACCAAACCAAAGGATGCGCGTGGCGCATTTTGGCTTGACCGCCTTTTTCGCCCAAGCCAGCACGCTGCGAGCTCCAGATGGGGAAATGCTGCTGAAAACCCAGTCTCGCGATGTTCAAGCTCAAAGGGAAGGGCTGCGCACACTAGATCCCGTCGCTCTGGAAGTGAACTCAACCAAGCATCACACGCTTCTTCAAACGGTCGCAAACATGGTCATCATCACGGTCAGAGCAACCTACACGGAAGAGGTCGCCCTCGGAGCGTTCTTCACCCGTCTTTTTGGTGCTGGCAATTCTGAAATCACGTGGAGACGAGGGCGATTTCAGTGCGAAATTCCACGCTTGCTGACCACGGTATGTGCCCATTGCACAGAATTCTCCTTGGCTCCAGCCAGACTGAGACCCCTAACTTGGGTTGTTTTCACAGACCGAACTTGCTGAGTTCAAGGGATTGATCAACTGTCTCCACTACGAGGTGATAAAGGCTTGAGTTAACAGACCTCCACGGACGGCATGGCTGCCAGCAGGGTCGTTTTGGGATATTGGTATATAAGAGAACGACTTGTGCCCGTTTTCTGGGATCAATGAACGTGATGCTCAGGGTGGAGCGGGCTCACGAAGGGACCTGGGTTGGCTAGGTCTGTAGCCCGGGGCAACCCGGATACAGTTCCCGGAAGACAATTGCATGCGAGAGGACAAGCAAGAGCATAGCATACCTAGAACAAGAAAGAATTAGAGTAGAATCTGGAAACATGGAACGTAGGTATCCACCTGACTTCGAGGCAATATGCATCGCAATGCTAATTTGCAACATGATCATTTTCCTGGACGATCTGGTCAGCCCAAGTTGCTGCAAGCATGGAAGCGGCATGGGAGCTGGACATCGATGGGCCGCGGACAACAGGCACTGAATTGCATACTGGAGCGCCGCATTTCACATGCAAGACATCTCTCGCATTTTTCTGAAGATCCCCCGCTGAATCTCAATCTTCACATAGGTGCCCTCAATTCCGGGGTGCGCTCCGTGGGCTGTGGAATTCGTGGCTGGCAAGTTTGGCAATGGTCGGGAGAGGGTGCACGGCACTCTTTGACCGGGCAAAAAGAAAGTTCAGGGTCTGTTTTTTCCCCGCTTCCCAATCATTCCTCGAAGTGGTGGGTGACCGGCGTGATGTATTCGCTATTGGGCAGCCCCGCAGATGCGGGACATACAGAGCTTGGTCTCTTTTCTAGCACTGCAAATTCGGTGAAGACTGGTGCCGGTCAGCTTGTGTGACACGCAGGCACCTCACTCAGTGCGGAAGGCAACTGCGAGGCGCACCGGGTCAAGTTGTCTGATAGGCGAAAAGTCGGCCGCCGACAGCTCGACGATGCTTGGCAGGCGTTGCGGGCCCGGTAACGACCAGACACGTTCCCTCATTCCACGTGTCGTCTATCTTTGCAGTGATAAATTAGCTGCGCCGCATTTGCATTGCCTCATTCACGCAATAACCGGCGAGCTGAATTGGGGCTCTGCGGGCAAAGACCTGACGGACGCACTGACGTAGGTGCATCCGGTGGTTGGCGGACACCTCAACGAAGTGCCACGAGGACCGATAAAAAGAGTACTTGTAAGCCAATCTTCAAACCTCGATCCACTGAGCCACCTCCAGCGCCCCCTCTCGTTCTTCACCAGCGCGACCAGCAGAATCCTAGCATACATGGCGACCACAGCCAGCCAGGGAGATGACCAGGCCCCAGTTCCTTTGGGCGAGCTCCTGCGGACTCATACGATCAAGGCCCGCGGTCCGGGAGACCCAACCTTCATCCCTTTGAAGCTCCTGCTCTCCATTCTCACCAAGGAAAGGTTGAAGCGAGAGTTTAACCTGCCGCGATACTACAAAAAGAAGAAACGCAGGTGGTCGGCGGAGAGAATCGAAGAGCTTGTCAACATCATTCGCCCCCACCATGATGGCGTCAAACCAGACTCGGCCGAGGACAAAAAGGGTTACATTCGAGTTTTTGCGCTGCTGCTCAAACTAGATATGGTATTGAGAATCGAACACTTTATCGACAATGAGGAGTCTGATCACATTTTCCCCGTCGAGAATCCCGAGCCAAATGGCAATCTCCGCAAATCCGGCATCGACAAGGCGGAACTGAAGGCAACGGCCCGCTGGTCCCAAAGAGATCGAGAAGACTTATTTCGCCGTCAATGGGAAATGCGGCCGGCCTTTTTCGACTTTGCCGATATTGACAAGACGTACAACTTTGCCAGTGGTATCGTCCTGCCGTGGGTAAAAGGAGAAGGCACTCCAACCGAGACTGCAATGGGGAACCCATCAGAGCGGGAGGGGGCCTATGGTATTGTCACTCAGGTTGAGATTGATCCGAGAAGCCACAGTTTTGAGACCGTGCTCAGAGAGGTATAGTTACTGCTTTCACAGAAAATATCACAAGGGAAGATGGCTAACCAAGTTACTTGTTGCTTGCCTTATAGGTCGGGCTCTCGGAACGAAAGTTTTTTGGACTTAAGACCCTGCATAAGGGCGTGCCAGAGGTTAATGGTTTCCAAAACGAGCTTGAGCAGCTTCGTCGTTTCAGCGGAAAGGTGCACCCGCACCTTATCACCCTCTTGGCCTCGTTTGAGCAAGATGGGGTGTCACATTTCATCTTCCCTTGGGCTGAATGCAACTTGGAAACCTACTGGGAGAAGATACAGCCCTGGGGAGACGACACCCCATCGACTAGGCTTGACCTGGACTGTGCGAGGTGGGTGGCCAACCAACTTGTCGGCATCACTGGAGCCATTCACTCGATTCATCAGCGCCGCGAGAACAACCTTAAGCCAGGGGTGGAAGGATTCGGACGCCACAGCGACCTCAAACCTGATAATGTCCTGTGGTTCAGGTACGAGAATGATCCCAAGGGCATTTTGGTTGTGACGGATCTTGGCCTGGCGACGTTCAACCGCGAGCTCAGCCGCTCCATCCAGCCGGGCAGTAGCGCAAGAGTGCCAGGCTATCGAGCCCCTGAATGCGATATACACGACGCAAAAGCCAGAAGAAAGACTGATATATGGACTTTGGGCTGTATCTTCCTCGAATTTGTGACTTGGCTTCTCGGGGGGAACCAGCTGCTCGGGGACTTCAAGCAGCAGCGCAAGTCACTTGACCATCTGAATAATGCCAAGAGCAACTTGTTTTTCGAGTTTGAAGAACAGCACAACCAAGACTCTGGAGGGGACAAAAAACGCACTGGTCATATGCAGGTGAAGAGGGCTGTGGCCAAGGTCAGTTTTTCCCACCACTTGACGACGGTCAGATTTGTGCATCTCATAAGTTGAGCTAACTCGGGGCTGCTCCAGTTTATTGCCAACCTACATGGGCTGCCGAATTGCTCCCAGTTTGTGCACAACGTTCTCGATATAATCCAAGACCGGATGATGTTAGTGGACCAAGAGAAGAGGTCGGACGCCTCGGTGCTTCTGAAGGAGTTCAAGGATTTGTCAAAAGCAAAGACGCCGGGATTTTTTACTGAGGGGTTACCAGTCGCGATGCCCGTTCGTGAGCAACCAGGGTTAAAAGCAGAGCTCGAAGGCCCAGTTCAGCCGGGCAAGACTCCTGCCGGGGAAAAGGCGGTCATCACTACGACCACTGTTGAAGACTCAAACGATGGAGCGCCAGGTGAAGAATCAAAGCTCGGGAGCTCAGTCCAGCCCAGCAACATTCCTGCCAGCGACAAGCCGCCCATTAAAACCACCATCGAGGGGGACTCAAAGGATGGAGCGCCTCGGGCCGAAATTCCCACTGTAATCATCGACGACTCAAACGTTCAACCATATGGAGAGGTGCGAGGATGGAGAGAGGGATGGTGAGTGTGCGAGGGATTCATTGCGTCATGTCTTGCTTTCGGTTGGAATTGATCAGTTCATGCAGTTGGCAATAGAATCTGAAATGTCTGAGCCTTTCCTGTTCAAGTTCAACTTGCTCCCTTCACAATTATAATGGCTGAATTCTGGAATTGCCACGATTTGACTCCCTCTCAATTTCTCTCTGTCACTACTCATACTCGTGTCCATATCTAAGCGAATACCCTACTTCCTTGCCGGTCACCCCGTGACAGTTGCAGCCAATATGCGAAAGGGCAGGATTCGGAACATCTCAGCAAACAGAAGCGAGGAGCCTGGGCACGTCAATGGCCTTTGTAGCCTTGATCCGATACGTGTTGTGCCGCATCTACTAACCTGTTAGTAGCGGTGGCACTGTTTGGTAGATGTTGGGTTGCTTGTTACATGAATCGTGTACCTGTGACCCTGATTCGTCACCTCACGCTCAAGCTCTTCGATGAGCCTTCGAGGGCTGCGAATCAGCTTTGTCCGTATTCTCGCCTCCGTGGTCATGAGAGGTGCCGAATACGCGTCGACCGTCATAGCAAGTTGATTGTGCTGGACGAAAATGGTGACGGGCAGTTCAACAAATTTGTTGGAGCGGGGCAAGGAGATGAGGAGAACAAGGGTAAACGGGGCCCTGGGCGTAATAGAGCATACATTTATGAAGCGAAGCGCGTCATGCGCAGTGCGTGCCATTGGGTGCTATGGCTTGCAGAGGGCAGAATGTGATGGTGTGATGGACTTGTTTATAATTGGATGGTCTTCCCTAAGAAATGTCTTGGGAAATTACCCCGGGCATGCGCAAAAATGCTGAATTGGGTCGGTGAGGGGTCCTCCAAGCCTCTTTCACCGATAAATTTTGCCTTGGGGTCGCTTGCAGGGCCGGCGCTTCAGATTGGGAAAGCACGAGGGAGAGCCTTGCCAAATCTTGCGCAGTGGCGCTGAAGCAGGACTTTGCAATAAATCCCTCGTCGGGGACGCTTCAAAATGGCAGGCGCCGGACGTGCCCGTGATCCAAAGCCCGAAAATGGCAGAACGAAACCCAGCCTCACAATCTGTTGCACAGACAATCATGGTTAGCAGGCACCTACATTCCGATGCGCCTCAGCTTCCGTGGCATGACCTTTCAGATGACTGAGCAAGATTAAGGCGAGCTAATTGGCTACAGACCCACGAATCACAACAGTTTCTCATGAGAGAATCCACTGGCAGCACCGCGGAAGGCGTTTTGAGCCTACGGCGCACAGTCAACCACCAAACAGCCAATGAAGGGTCGCCAGCGAATCTGGAAGATGATTTTCAGGAAAATGCTTGCTCATTGGAAGAATTGAAGAACTCGGAGCCTACATGTGGCGATGAATCGACACCGCCCTGCGAACTTCGCCAACCTCCCCGAACCGATGGTGGTCCCGACGATCTCCAGGAGGACCGTGTGTATGACTTCGGAAGATCACTGTACTATCAGCACCCGATGTTCCATTCATCCAATCACATACCAAATTCATCGGGCTCACAGGCATTAAACGGCATGCCACCAAGAGCTTCGATGCTAAGCGCAAAGCTTCGAGGTGCATATCAAGGCGACGGAAGCCGCAAGTACGTCCCACTTAATTATCTCGACGGTCTCATAAACTTGAGCAACGTGCATATCGAACTGGAGCAATGCCTCAGGAAGCTCAACTTGAAGAAATTCGCCCACCACGATGACTTGAAACTACTAGCGAAGGAGATCGTCAACCTTGAGCAGGTCAGCTCTGATCCGAGTCCGAAATGGACAAGCCGCCGTGCCCTCTTTGCCAGCTTGGTGCTGATGGATCGCCCATCCTCAATCTACTCCATTTCCAGCTTTGTTCATCATGAATGGTGGGATTGCGACCTTCCCTTCAAGGCTGAGGAACGCGCGGTCAGTGAGCGGAACGAGACCTCTCGATTTTACGTTGGTATGCACGATAAGCTCGGAAAGAAGGTCCATGATGAGTGCTTCAGTGAGTGGAGTGATAGCGACTTCGAGGCATTTTCCGACCAGCAGTGGCGGACACTGGCCCCCTATTTCATGTTCGCCACCGAAGAAGACTGGACAGTCCGGCACTACGACCTCGACCATCACATCAGCGGGAATTCAATCCTGCCCGTTATTACCCCCACCAGGGAGGAACTTCCACCAAAGTCTACCGAGTATGGCGGTTTCGGGGAAGTAAGACAGAGGAAGTTTCATCCCGCTCACCACAACCACCGCAATGTAAGTCCTGCCGGTGTTGTTTATGATTCATGGCCGCAAGGCAAGAACGATATTAAAGACCGAGCCTGAGACAATCATAAGGCGCCGTAACTCGACTGACGCTCTTATGATAGGCTGATGGAACTGTGTATCTGTTCGCCGTCAAGGAAGTCCGGGTCCAGGGCGCAGGCGACAGGGCAATTCACAACGATTACCACTGGCATGTCTTTCGCAAAGAGGTCGAAGCATTGAAACGCGTTGCCGACAAGAAACACGACTATCTGATTCAGCTTCTTCTGACCTATAGCTACGCTGGGTGCTATTATCTCGTCTTTCCGTGGGCAGACCGCAACATGGAACAGTACTGGAAATTTTACGAAGATGTCAAGGATCCCCTACGGAGCGTCAGCTTCGCCACTTGGGTCGTTTCTCAGTTTTTAGGTATCGCTGACGGAATCCAAGCAATCCACAATGCGGAGCGCCGATCCTCGGGACGACATTTTGGACGTCACGGAGATCTCAAGCCTACGAATATTCTCTGGTTTAGGCGCGGCCATCAACAGACCAAGGAGTGCGAGGAGTTCGGCCAGTTCGTCATATCAGACTTTGGTCTCGCTCAGTTTCACGGCGAGCATTCCAAGGACCAGGTCGATGCCAGAACGGTAGGAAGGACAGAGACTTATCGGCCCCCTGAGTGTGACGTTCGACCGAAGATATCACCTAAATACGACATATGGACACTTGGGTGTATCTTCTTGGAGTTTTGCACTTGGTTCTCCAAAGGCTGGGCTGGAGTGGACAGGTTTTCCCAAAGGCGCGAGTACGAGGAGCAGAAGCCTCAGCCGAACTATCCGCACCACATCCCCGGAGATACATTTTTCCTAATGCCAAATTTGAAGTCTCACCTACAGCTCAAGTCTACTGCAAAGCTACGAAAGGCAAGGCTGAAGTGGGCAGTCTTTGAGGTGAGTGACACTGTTACTGGAAACAGCGACCGCTTCATCAGTCACACCTCAGAAATTCGACTCTGCCGAAGAGCTCTGTCTAAAAGTCTCCCACAGGAATTCAGATCTTTGTACGAGGATCCCACAACCACAGAGTTACTTTACGACCTCCTTGAAGTCGTGCGGAATCATTTACTCAGAATGCATCCTGACAACCGGGCCTCTTGCGAAGTAGTTGTCGACGAACTTCGAAAGATACACAAGAGATGTAAAAGTGAAGATGGCTCGAGCTATCGTACAAGCTACTGCAAACATCCCCGGAAGCCAGTACTACTTAACCCGCCAAGCGACCTTTCGGCGCTCTCCTGGCGCACCTCTTCCTCGGCGCCCGGCGAAGGAAGTCGGCGCAACAGCACCACTCGACCGTCATCACCTGAGCTGTTACGGTCAAAGACGTCTTCACCCGGCTCATCTCCGAGGCTGGACGAATTCCCTGGGAACCAACTGAGCCCTGTAACCGAAAAATCTGACACCCCCAATCTCGACCAAGATTGTCCAGCCCTAGTGACAGAGGGTCCAGAGACAAGCCATTCAGTGCCCAAGGAAATGCCTTCCGTGCCGGGAGAGTTTAAAGGAATTATTAAGGAGACACAGTTTGACGACGAGAGGAGTCGAGATGCTCCAGGGTCATCTTCTCCCGAGCTTCAGCAGGCCCGAGAACTAGAACCAGCTCCTCAGGAGGACTCGCCAACTCTCCACGCTACCCACTCCCCCTCGCAGGCTGCGATTGGACCTGTATCACCACATACAGAACCATTGACTCAAGCCCTGGGCGAAATTAGCTCATCAGAGGGACGGTTGGAGAAGAAGCCGGAGCTTCCTACTCCACTGTCAAAGGCTGACGAGCCGGTCATGGAAAAGTTCGTCCAAAATCCTCCGCCGATGCATCGACGACTCCGACAACTCGGAGGGAGACTTTGGACTAGGGTGAAGTCATGGCGAAGAGGTTGAGGTGTATTGGCTGAATTGAGCACATACCTAGCGGGAGTCTCTAGATCCTCAAGATAGAGAAGACGGCGATCCTGTTCTCCCTTTAGTTTAATAACGTGCACAGATCATACTCACATCGTTGTGTAGCCGAGGGGTCAAGACCGTTTGGGCGGCCTGAAATCGTCTTTGTGCGCTGTAATGATTTTGTTGCCAGGCCGACAATCCCTTTGTACGTTGTCTCGGGTTGCTGCCAGCGAAGCGTCATTTGCAGCCAAGCGGTTGCACAACAATCCCAAGTGAGAGACAAGATGTGTTGCACGGGAGACATCCGCAGCGCGCTCCCATTTCGATCACACTGGCAACCTGCACACTGGGAACCACGAGCTGGACTAGCAGCCGGTTAGGCTCCAAATCTTGCGGCGTGTCTGAATTTGGGCATTGCGGTCGCAATCTGCAGGGGAGACCAGCACCCGTCTCATAGGGGAACTCTGCACGTCAAAATCACGGGTTCTTCTTGGTTGCCGTTGGCTGCTATCCTGCATGTGAAATGCAATTCGACGGGCCTGGGTCCTTTCTGTAACGATATGGCTAGGCCGCTATGCTCAGCCGCACAGAGGCGATTGGGCAGTGCACGAATTTCAGCCCTATGCAATAGTCCTTCAGCAGAACCCATGGAAGGGCAGTTTGTCCGGTTCATTTCGCGCCAAGGCGTCCGCAGTCGCATGCACTGCCTCGGGCGACGAGCGCGTTGCCACCCACCAATGACGTGTATCGACCAAGATCTCGGACCAGCAGCATCAGAAGATCAGCTGCGCGTTTCCATCGGATGAACATCGTGCCACAAAGATAAATGCTGGCGACCCCGCACCTTCTGGTCGCTGTCACTTTCGCGATACATCGGCATTTCTACTTTCGCTCGTCGCGTATCCGCTTCTACCGCCACGCCTTACGCATCATCATCACTTTCACCAGTATTTCAATCGCCTAGACACCATGGCTGTCCAACTCGCCCCCGTGCAGCACCCGCTAGGCATCTGGAACCAGTATCTGGCGCGCCAGTCTGAGACCCTCATTCTGCGGGAGAAGGTCATGTCGCTCTCGGGCGACAGCTTCGACATCACCATGGCAAACGGAGAGCCCATCTTCAAGATCTGTCAGAAACACTCCACACTGGAATTCTGTGGAATTGAGGGGGTTGCAACTGCTTGATTGGCTTGATCCTGTGGTTCTGGCTGCAAGCCAGAACCTCCTGCTTTATAGACTTTCTGTAGGATTCAGTCTTCGTAACTGTGGTGGCTAAGGTTCACTGGCGCTCTGGCAGTGCTAGGCATCCAGTCAGCTCCGCTGACTAGATGCACAGGGCCCCTGAACCTCCTTCTTTCTGACACTAGCTCCTCCTGAGATGACACAGGGCCTGCTAGCACTGTAGAGACTGGGCACTTTACTGCAGATTTTATACTAAACCTACCCTTTTTAGCAGTTTTACGTTTTAGGCATACTATCGTTATGTAAACGATTAAGCAAAGGTTAACGGTATTAGCGGAGTCCAGTTCTGGGCTAAGATGGGAAGCCTTAGGGCAAATCGACTGTAAAAATACCTAGAGTTTTCTTCAATGTCTCCCTTCTCTAACGTATTTGATAAGCGAGTCGCGGGTTTTCCACCACCCTACCACAACTATCCTCAATTACACAACCACAACACTAGGAAATAACAATAACCGAATGAGAAACAGATGAATCAGACGATTCTGCAACCCCTTCAATTCCACAGAATCCAGAGTGCAGTGCTTCAAACACTATTGACACAATGCTGGTGAGACTCCTCCGCGATTATATTAGCTAGGGACGCGCTCTTAGTACTATGCCTTACCATTGCTCCAAAGTTTCCTGTCCTTCGTTTTCTATCGATTCAGCGCCACATCACTAGGTTCGCTCGCGGCTAGGTGTGTTCCAGAGCTTGCAACACATTGTGTTAAATTAGTTAGCCAGGTCAGGGAGGTTAGTGCACGCGGACCGGAGATTTCCAGTGGCTGGCCAAGATGGTCAGACACACACGACATAACAGATGACAACCAAATTCAGCCAGTCTCCGGTGTAAGAGCTAGAATCTGATACATTGTGACAAGAATTCGCTGGGGAACACTTGCCTCTGAACTACGTGCCTACTAAAAGTCACACTTCATTGCAGCCTGGTTCAGGCAGTGGTAGTAACGAAGACTTGAAACTTAATGGTTCAATTGTCAGATAATCTTCTTTGACTTTAAGGTCCCTACTCCGCTTGTAAGCTGGTTGCGAGACTTGCGGTCCTGAATGCTAAAGACCCAGCCAAGTGGGTGACAAAAAAAGCGAGCGACTTTAAATCTCACCTGCGATCAGACTCTTCTACAAGTAATACTTCCTGGAGGCGCCTGTAATTAGGGATTATCTTGTAGCGGCTTAGCTTGGAGAATTAAAGCCGCTCACTTTTTTGTCTCCCACTTGCCAGCCACCCGATGGGCTTGGACTTCTGTGCCCAACCTTTTCGCGCGGCTATCTAAAATACATGATAGGTGGGCCTTTGGCCAGTAAGCGCTTCTAGAGGCCAGGTCTCTATGTAATAGGCCTGACCGTCACCAATGGTGGTGGTTCGTCAGCCCTGTTTTTATCGTCAAATCTAATTAGTCTCGTTGGCCTGTGGCCACCTCCGTGTGACATGCACGCTCAACAATTTAATCATCGCCGCAGTTAGAAGTTATGCAGGTCTCTCCCAATCCCAACCTCTCAAGTGTTTCCGCTCGAACAAAATTTTCAGAAATCTAGACAGATTACACTAGAAATGAATAACTTAAAGAAAGAGGGACTGGTTGAGCCGAAGATCAGGCCGCTGTCACCCGCGGACGAGGTTCCACATGCGGAATGGCCCCCTCAACCAGCTCCCTTGAAAACGCCCGGGTATATTTTTTATCTTCGCATCATCACGGATGCTGCCTGCATCTTTACTGTCATCCCATTTCTCGATCTCGCGGGTGTGGCAGCCAGACGTAACGACCGAGATGCCCTATCTAATGAACGCGTTACTGTACACTTGGTTATATAACCACCTGTTCTCTGATCGATGGTGAGTGCCAGCAGTTATCCCTTCTGTCCTAGGCTGTCACCCTCTTCCCAATCGCCTATACGGCCATCATAGCCCGAGCTATTAAAGCATTTGCAACATGGAAACTCGAGCGGGGAACGACCCTTGGTCTCCTGGAACAGCTATTGGTGAGCAGGTCACTCGTGGGGGCCTTGCAAATATTATGGTCACTTCGTGTAATCAACGCAGTCGGTATGCTTCCTGTATTGCTGGCAGTTTTGTCGCCGATTGGCGGCCAAGCCTCATTACAAATGCTTGCGACAAGGGATAAATCGGAAATCACCCACGTCCCGATCACATACTTGACCACAGGGGAGAAGTCATACTCACAATTTGGGAGTGGCAGCGGCTTTTGGGAAGCCCTACCGCCGATAAATGCCATCTATGCGGGTTCGCTCACTGCCTCTACCTTGGTCAAGAATTCCGAAATGGATCTCTGGGGCAATGTCAAGATTCCTTACCTGTCGAGACTCACTTCCTCAGCGGATGAATTTGGATGGCAAGATGTGCCACTGGACCTTACCCTGGGAAAGTACTCTTCACTCATCGGTATCCCGGCTTCCGGCCTCTCTGAAAGCACCAACACAAGCTATACGTTAGAAACCAACTATTTCGATCTTGACTGCTACAACGTGTTCAACGGCACCCTTATCAGTCTGACCGCAGGAGTCATCAATCTGAACGTCTCAAACAACGGTACAGATTACGGTGATACAAGATCTACCTACAACTTTGGGATAGATGGCACCCTTGCCTTGGGGTATGGTATGACCTGGAACTACATCAACGACACTGGCCGCAACTTCCCGCAGCGAACGATTCTCTTCCAATCATTTGGGTTTCGCCTAAAGTACGCAAACTCTCTGGCGTACTGCCATATCTCCACGGCATACGTCGAAGCATTCGTTAACTGCACCGGTCTTGCATGTGGTGTTACGAAAATGCGGCCTTCGCAATTACCCCATCCTGATCCACGTCTCGTTCCATTCGAGTTCGCTTGGTATCAAAGTGTATTTAGCTGGCAATTTATGTTGGCTACTAACCTTGCTGACAAAGAAGGATCCCATCATGGCTCTTCGTTAACGGAATATTATATCAACGACCCGGTACTTCCTCTATCGAACACGTACCGCATCTACGTGGAGTTGTACAAGCTCGCGCACAAAGACATGTCCGTACGGCTCGGCCAAGTTATCAACAGCTACTACCTTGCCAGCCTGGACCCATGGGGCATCACGGGATTGAGCTCTGGCGCCGGTAACCGCGATGCGGTGAACAGCGACGGGACCAAAGTCTCTTCCAACCTCGCGGCCAACGTCACCACAATTTCGACTACATCCGTGAACAGAGTCGTTTATGTCTGCGAGTGGGGATGGTGGGTTGTCTTCGTCCTCGCCTGCCTTGTCATGCTCGTCGTAGCGTGTACTGGGGCCCTTCTCAGCTGGCAGACTGTTGGCCCGGACATCCTAGGCTATGTTTCGACCATGACGAGAGATTCGAAGTATTTGTCCCTTCCCAACGGTGGGAGCGCATTGGATGGAGCGTACTGTGCACGGCTGCTGAAGAAGCTGAAGATACAGATGCATGATGTTCAACCGGAGAAAGATACGGGTTACTGGGCATTTGCACTACTGGGAGGAAAACCTAGGCCGCCGGTGGTTGATCGGATTTATAAGTAAGGTGCAGTCTGGCGAAGGTTGGTGGATCATATGCATACCGGGGAAGCAGACCTGAACATGTGGGAGGTTCCTTTTCATGAAGAGTAGCTATATTTTCCCTCGCAAAAAGTTACCGATTTTCATTTTCTCGAACTTATGCTGTGTGTTGTAGCTTGGTGAGCGGATATTAGCCGAAGCTGAGCCGGGGTAGATTTGGACTGATCAAAGGTGACAAAGGATCACGTGCCTATAAGAATAGGTAGTCGTTGGATTTGGGGTTCTAGAACACCAGAATGCCAAGGCTGCTTGGAGTATTAACGGGGCGTATAAAGACGTGAACGAGGCCTTCTTAAATGTCAGATGTGCGAAGATTTGTCCAAGGTGTTATTGCTCTGGTTAGGAACCCCTTCTTTGTCAACGGGGTCTCTGAACTAATGTGGAAACAAAGCGTGCTGCGTCCGTCTGGCTGCTAGGGTGTAGTGCTATGACAAAACTCAACACATTCCCTTCCAGATCTCGTTGCTCATGGCGTCTAACAGGTAGAGAAATTCGTAAGAAACGTCATAAACATAAATCCTAACACGCTAATTATGGGAATCCTTGTTTGCGTTTAGTAGTTCGTCTAAACAGTTCCACCTAATTGTAACAACCCCGCAGGGCCGTCGCCAGGCCCTGGCACGGCACGACGTTGATCCCTGCCGGAGGGAGAGTGCGCAGCACAGTGCACACTGCCAATGGCTAGCCAAGAGCTGCTTAACGTGCTCATCCGAGGATTGTGATAAGCACGATGAGCAAAGGACAAACTGCTCACTCTGCTCATCTCCAGGTGCCCTTAACCACGATGAGCAGAAAGTACAAGTTACCTCTTCTTCACTAGTATAGATAGCCATCATCATGACTACGATGGAGTGAGGAATTCTGGTTCCTCACGTAAGTAATTACATTGTTCATTTGTGCTCTACTGTTCAGTTCACCCTATGCATTATAGAGCAGCGGCCTATAATGATAAGTGTAACCTCACCTGAGAGGACTTGCTTTAACGAACATTCTTATGATCGCTCAAATCCCTTAGTGCTGCCCCACTGATTTTAGCCTAACCATCTTTAGATGATGTCACAAATCCAATCCCTGAATAGCCTCCATACCAGCCAACAGCCTCCATACCAGCGATCGGACCGATCGCTGGTATTCTATCCAATTACTGCGTGGTCCATTCCAGGCCCCAACAACGGAGGAATGGAACTACCTCGTTGTACGCAGTATTTAGCGGTTGGAAGCCCTCGGCTTCTAACGATTGAAGCAATCAACACTCGTTTTTCTATAACAGAGCCTTCGGTCTACAGCGTGTAACAGATGAGGCTTAATTATTTCTAGCGACTAACTACCTAGGTAAGGCCTGGATTTTGTATTTTAATTATTCCCGGCCGAGCTCCTATATACCCGAAGCTGGGACTATTGGGATAAAGATATAGTACAAACATACTTATCCTTAATCGTGGGGGGGGGGACAATTGTAGGGGCGGCTTCTTGCCATATACCGAGGTAAGGTATCCATTATTTTTTGTCGTATTCTCCATATCTCTGTCTCCGAACCTAAGAACCAAGCTTACCCCATCTACATTTTAACGGGTCCCACCCATCCCTTATAACCACACACACATACACACACACACACACAGCTCAGGAAGGCATTATAGTAGGGTAAAAAAACGGTTTTTGCAATCTCGAAAGGTAAGGTGCACACCTGAGGTGTCTTGTAGGTATTGTAGGTATAGTTACCAGGTAGCTAGGTACCTTAGTTACTTCCCATCTCGGGCGTGTAGGTATTTTCGGCAGGTTCCCCTCCCTCCCCCTTTTCATCTCCTGCTTCTTCTTTCCCCTTTGCTTCCTTTTCTTCTTCTCCCTCCCTCCTCCCTCCCTAGCCCTACCGCTCTTTTCTAAACATCCATCTCAGTTCCTTCCCGCGACAGCAGCAACATCACATGTATCACAATGCACCAAGCGGGACCACAGGATCAGGACCAGGACCAGGAATATGACTCGCTGTAGCAGTAGCCGCAACAGCCCAGCACGGATCGGTAAGCTCCAGGAACTGGGTCTTGGTTTCGAGGGCGGCGGTTGCTGTCTTGGTCTCTTTCTCTTTGACTTCCTTGGTCTCTGTATTCCCGCTGGTGAGTTCTGTGCGTCCGTTGGTGTTCTTGTCACTGGTGTCACTTTTGCTGCCGCCGCCGCCGCTGCTGCTGTTGCCAACGTTGGTGTTGGTCTCATTCGTGCTCATGTTTGCGTTTGCGTTTGCGTTTGCGTTAGCATTAGCGCTCCTGTCCTCATTGGTATCGGTTCCAACATCGGCATTACCATTACCACTACCAGCATCACTGCCCCTACCGCTGTCTCTACCGCCAGTGCTGGTGCTGAAGCCAATACCCTTCGCGATGGAGTTAGAGATTGCAGCGGTAGTTCTCCGCTCAGCCGTCAGACCAAGGAATCCCGATCCCGATCCCATTCCCGTGCTCGCATCTCCATCTCCGCTCATTGCCGCATCCATGCTCGCGTCGACCGGGACCAGGAGCAGCGGGGTGTTGAATTTCTTGGACCGCCTCAAGGTCTTCTTACTATCGTTATCGTTATCGTTATTGATTTCTGTTTCTGTGAACGAAGGAGCTTCGGTGGACTGAGACTTGATGATGTCTTCCGGGGTGATGAGCGGGTTGGTATTTTTGTTCCTTGCCTCCTGTGCCTCGTTGGCCTCCTTCGCTGAGGACGCTGACGGTGCTGAGGACGCTGACGGCGTTGGGGATGGAGAGGGGGGAGAAGGCGGATGCTGCCGCTGATTATTGCAGTTGCAGCTTTGTGCTTTGGTTGACATGGTAATATTCTTTATGCTGCTTGTCTTCGCTGATCTCTCGGTCGGTCAATGTGGGATTTCGTCCTCCTCTCGAGATTGGGGTTCGTGATTTCGAATGACGATTGGAGAAGGGGTAATGGAAGTCAGGGGCTGTGTTTGTTTGGCGACAGACCCTGTCTGCTTTTTAAAGAAACCCTGGAGAGAAAACTCGGGAAAGAAGAAGAGGGAGGAGGTGCAGGAAAAGAGTAAGTGAAAGTCAAGAGGAGGCTCGGCCCGTGCCTAGTCGAGCTTTATAGGTACCCAATTCATCAGGGTCCATGAAGTCACCCACAATCATTGACTCGATAAGTACGTAGTCACTCCTCTTGTCCAACGACGGGTACGTCAGGGATGCTTGGCGTGCGACTGTGTGAAATGTGCCACTGTGTAACGTATCGGTGACTGAGGGCTTGTTGGGGAGGTGAGCGGGCTGCACTTCCACTGGCTCGACTCACAATGGGGTAACATGGGATCACAGCTCACAATCTTGCACGCTGGCGGCGGATCTGGGGCCGTTGTGCTGTACGTTTGCAGCATGGAGTGGGGGAGCTGCCTGGCTCTGGCTTGTTTGCCGCCAGGTTGGCACGTTTTGTCCACGGTAAGAAGGGATCAAATCTTCGACACGCAAGCTCCCCAAACACGCCATGAACGGCAGTGGGGGTGCTAGACCTGCCCAATCTGCCGGGTACTTGCTACACACTATCTAACTACAGGTAGGACAGCGTGGAAATGTCTACCATCAGCCGCTTGCTCCCAGAGCCAAGCCGATACATCGTACACCCCCAGCGACGACACAGACTCAAGCCTTGAATCCAAGCCCGCGCCTCTTCAGCCGATACGCAATCGCCCTCTTCCTGGCGGCCGGGCTTTGCGTGAACGCAGCACTGCCTCCAAAGGGACCGGCGGCCGCCCCGTTCCGCACGCGGACGACACACACGTTGTTCACTCCCGCAACCGTCCCCTCACACGTCATACCCGCCGGCATCTGCACTGTCAACGGGAAGTCCCTGTTTGTCGCGAGACTCAGACCCTGGAACCCCACGCCAGGTACGTCCTGCGTCACCTCGGCTGTCTGGAACGCCGCTTCGTCGGTGCCACCAGACGTGCCGTCCAGGGCGGCATCCAGCGGGCCAGCGCCGTCTTGGTTGATCTGAAGTAACCCCAAGGTCAGTCCCCGAATCATCCATCGGTATCTCGGAGCTCACAACTCACCTGGTGGAAAACCATCTCAATCGACCCATCGTCACCACAGGTGGGCAGCCCGGAATTTGCGCCCGCGCCCGCCGTGGCAGCCACATTGGACTCGGTTGCCTCGGTGCTTTCTGTTCCTCCAGCCCCAAAGAGCCCCTTGAGAAACTGTCTCGCCACCACCCCCAAGGTGCCTCGAGGCGTGCGGTTGCCTCCCCTGCCTCGCCCACCAGTGGCAGCTGAAGCGACAGGAGTTCCGCTGAGGTCATCCTCAACGCCGATAGATGAGTTTGCACCGCTGTTTGTCGGTGCCGTTGCGTCGCCCATGAAGTTGGCGATCATGGTGGCCGCGTCGATGGGGCCATTCCCCTGGGTGCGTCCGAGGGGGCCGACCTCGCCACTGCGGATCTCTCGATCACGGATGATCGCGGTGTCGGCTTGGGAACCGCACCGGTTGCTGGAGCAATCGCGGGGGGTACCGTCGGCCACTATATCGAAGATGAGATTACGGTGCTAGCTAGAATATGGTGAAAAACCTGAGAGGCCGGGCATATCGACACCATTGGCGCCTCGGATCATAGTGACCACGCCATGTGCTGAAGTCTCCAATGCCAAGAGGGCAATGACAAAAGATTGCGATGTATACATGGTGACAGAGATAGGGTCCGAAGTCTTGGCTGCTGGCGCTCAGGGTTTGACAGAAAGAAAACCGAACAAAGAAGGCCACCTGGGCTGAATGGAAGGCAATGACACAAATCCAAGCCGCTGGTTGGAGGTTTTCGCGAGAGGAGACAGTGTTCGACGACCAGCTGCTGAAGAAATGTTCCAACTTCCAACGATGCCCGCACTTCCATTTATACACTCCCCAGCAGACATGCAGACGAGATCGGA
>Ga0247770_1000348_pt1 | contig 45498 bp, 49 predicted proteins | sample UWRJL136409B6_FD_179943 | JGI IMG/M metagenome (GOLD analysis project Ga0247770, IMG submission 179943) | Plant litter microbial communities from Arlington Agricultural Research Station in Wisconsin, United States - UWRJ-L136-409B-6 | ecosystem: Environmental > Terrestrial > Plant litter >... | reverse complement strand
GGGGGCGGGCGGAGGGGGAGGGGCTGAAGGGGTGGGCTGTTGGGTTGGAAGGGGAGCAGGAGGAGGAGGAGGAGGGGTTGAGTGAGTCGAGGGGGTTGTGGCTGATGGTGCTGAATCAGGTGAGGGATTTCCGGTGGAGGCATTGGTGTTTTGCGAGGGAGTATATCCTGAAGAGGACGAGCCATCCTACGGCGACGGGAGGGAGTCCTATCGTGACGTGGTTGCCGAATCAGTTGCAGGCTGTGTTGGCTGAGATGGTAAGGTTGTATGAGATGTTTGGGGGGGATGAAGGCGGTCTCGGGGAAGAGGTTCGTGACATTATGGACTTGGTGCGGCGGCAGCAGGAGACGCTGCGGAAGGAGGTTGGCAAGTTCTGTGAAGAACGAGGCGTGTCGTCGCCGACTGAGTGAATTAGCATTATGTAGGTATTCTACCGCTCTATCAGTAACGCCAGAGATGCGGACATCTAGAAAGATCAAAATGCAAGCCCCAAACCTATCGCCATGCAAATACAGCTTCTTCTGCCGATTAAGCAGCAACCAAACAAATCCCCATGATAGTCCAAATACACTTTATAAAACCAGAATCTAGACTCAGTGATCTCGAGCCACTGCCGGGCAGTGCCTTTGCCACCGTCGCTGTTGCCCCGTCCACTAACACCGAGCAGCTCGCCGTGCCACAGTTGTACCCCGAAGGACAACACCCAGGTAGCGGGCCCGCGTCACTCCCACACATGAACCAACCGTTCGCACAGGAACCTGTTGTAGCTGCTGACGCACCATCAGCTGGCACAACAATAGTGATCCCACCACCATTCACAATGGTCGTCATCGCAACCGGCGGGCAGCTGGTCGTCTGACAGTCGCGCCCGGTCTGGCAACACCCGCCACCAACAGAGGCAAGGCAGGCGTAGAAGCCAGTAGGGCAGTACGTGCTGAAGCCGTTAGTCGAAGACGAAGTCGGACGGAACGGGGCCCCAGCATTCGTAGACGACGACTGCTGTTGCTGCGTCGAAGTGGAAGTCGAGGTCGGCACAGATACCGTCTGCGTAAGCGTACTTGTCGTCGGCGGTGCCTGTGACGGCGAGATAGTCACAATAACCGTCACCACCACCGTTGACGGCGTCGGCGCCTGAATGACCGACGTCGACGTTGTCGTAAACGTCGTAACCCCCGTCGGAGCCGGCGCCGGCGCCACCGTCACCGCCGTCGTTGTCGTAGTCGACACCGAACTCACACCTACAACCTGTTAGCCTTGCCCTCAACACCACCCCTTCCCTATCCCCAAAAAGAAAAAGAATACTCACATCCAACCCCCTGGCACACAAACCCCGGGATACAACACCCCCCACCAATATCCGACGCACACCCCGTACTCCCATCCGTACACCCCGACACCCCTCCCGAGCACGATGTCCCCTTAGGACAACAACCCACCGGCCCCAGCCCCGTATCCTGCACCACCACACACGTCTCCCCGTCCTGGCAGCACGAGTTCGGATATCCAATGGCCCCGCACCCACTCGTCCCTGACGGGCACGCCCATTGCCTCCGCTGCAGGACCGAGAGAACCTCTGCCGCGGCGCGGCGGAAGACGCCGCCACCCCCTCTTACTGCCTGAGACTCCCCAAATGCGAGCGCGAATGGGGGATTGTATTCCTGTTCCTGTTCTGGGAAGAGTGTTGTGGATGTGTTTCCTCGCTGCTGATCCTGGTTTTCCTCCTGGTCGAACAGGCTTGCGCCCCGTGCCGCGACGGGGCGGGCGGGTAAGGGTGCGAAGTTAGAGGGGTGGTGTTGCTGGGGAAAGGCGCAGTACGAGTGGTGGAACTTTGCGCCTTGGTCGGGGGGCATCTTGCGGACTATCGTGGGGAGGAGAGGCGCCTGCTGTTGCGGCGGTTGTTGTTGGGGGGCGAGGGCGTCGATTTGGGCGGCGATGAGCGCCCAGAGGGTGAGTGGGAGGGGGCGCATGGTGTTGAGGTGTTGGGTGGTTGTGGTTGTGGATTGGGAGGTGAGAGGAGGTTGGTGTCGGGATGGGAGCTGCCTGTTGGGAGCAGCGATTTTTAGTCGTGGACAGTGGGAGACCTCATGGTGGAATTTTTTTGTTTATATTTCCCGGTTGCGAGTGAACGGTCCCTCAAGACCAAGCTGCTGGCGAGGCGGGCCGTTGTGGTTGTGTGGAAAACAATTGGTGTCAAGCGAGTGGCGCTGGGTTGATCGCTAGCGTGGTTGCGTCCCGCGCTTGGCATTTCGGCCTCTACCGGGGTCGCATAGTCTCGACCGCTCGGGTTGGTGTCCTGCAAGGAAACCCGACAACGCATCTCGAGCTTCAGAGATCACGCCAAACATTAAACGGTAGCAGCAGATGTTTCATTTCGCTATGGTGGTATAGGCTATATCGCTGATCTCAAACCACCATCATGTGCCTAGCCTTGCCATACTAACAGTATCGAAAAGTCATGTACTTTTTTGTCTCTTGGCGATGAATATGGACATCACCAAGATATCTGATTTCCAGTTGCTTCATCAATTCGGTCGTACTCTGCACTTTGAGAAGTCAGATATTGCATCATATATTATTTTGAAGGTGAAAACTTACGATTCATGATATCAAGCTCCTGGAGGGTTTGCGGGATTCCTTCAATCACATTACCAGTTAAGTAATTGATTCGTGGCAGTAACACAGAACTCATAACCGCATTATTCTGCACCGCTCGATGGTGATCTATGTGCCTGTACTCGGGCTGTTAGCAAGGTGCAGCGCTGGCATAAGCCGAGCCAATCCGAGCCACAGCCCCAGGCGTGGCGTTGCGTTACGAGGGCAGATATAAGAATCAGCTCGGCTCACCCACATAAGAAATCGTCTTATCAGGCGTAATGCCAGATGAGGCATAAAAGGGTTAGGGTTATATATGAGTATAAAACCGCTAAGAATAACTTAATGCATTTCTAATTGTTATAAGGCCTGGTTTAATCAGGGACTATAATTTCCTTTCCTGTAGTAATCCTTTTTGCTTTAACAGCTTCCTTTACCCTTTACTAATCGGCTCTCTTCTACTGCTTATAACTTTCTACCTTACTAACTGTATTCTCCTTTAAACTGTGCCTTTAGATCCCTATTATAAGTTTTATAAGGTTAAAACAGCATTTATATTATGTTAAAGCTAGTAGTATAGATAGAAAGTTGATAACCATAGCGTGTAGATAAGGAAAGCGGTACTTATTACCCACTTATCATTTTAAGAATTAGTTAAACTGCTCTGCTGTAATTACTGTAACTGCTTTTAAGATATAGATATCTAACTTATCTTGTTCAGCTAGCTGCGGAGCTGCTATAAGATAGTGTAAACTGTACCGCTAGCTCTATTCTGTTACTTCTAACTCCAGTACTAATACTAGTGCTAGTGCTAGCTTATAGCCAGTATATTTATTACAGTATATGCTTTTAAAGTTAGTGATAATTTACGTAATGTTAATAGGCCTGTTATAATCGATCTATGCTATATTAAAGTAAGGGTATAAGATAATAGTTATTTAGTAAGTATTAGTTTTTTATAATAGCATAATATATTTATTAAGTTGTTTAATTAATAAGAGGAGTTGTACTTTATATAATACCTATAATAAAGCCTTATAATCTTATAGCTTAATATAATAATTATGTAGATTAAGAAGCTGTATAAGCTCTTTGTAGAATAAAGTTAATATTATACTTTAAGCTTAAGTTACATATTAAACAGTAATAATATTACCTTTTAAGCGTTACTTTTACAGCTTTTAAATATCTTAGTATTGTGACGACCCTGCAGGCCGTCACTTGGGCCGGAGCGGCCCGACGAATCCCCCGCACAAGGAACAGTGTAGGAAGACAGTACGCACGGTACTGCGCACCGGGCCAGGGGTGCAAAGACCCGAAGCCCCTACGGCCAACCAGCAGTTGCTCGGTCTTGGCAGGAGTGCTCACCCACTGAGCATCTGTGAGACCTCTGAGCAGGGAATGCTCAGTAGCAGGTTGCTCAGTTCCTCACTGAGCAACAAACCACTGAGCAAGGTACGAGGTACCTCTGGCCGGTCAGTATAGATAGCTATGGTTGTGTCCACAACCACCGTGAGGGACTCGGGTTCCTCACGCTAGTATTCAATTGTTCATTTGTGTCCTACTGTTCAGACTCACCTCTGTGCATTATAGTGACAGCGACCTACAGTGACATTGAACCCCCTGTCTAGGAGTGCTAGCTCAACAAGCCGTCTTCGGAACGCCCCTTACCTGTTGGCGTCCTGCCATACGTTCTGTCTTAACCCGCGCCAGTCCTCTCGAGGCCTGTGTCGGGTGCAGGTCGTAATAAGTATACTTTTTAAAGATTTTTAAGATATTAGTAATCTCTTAAAGCTCTTTAAAATCGTTAGTGTAAAGTTATATATTCTTTAAGTATGGTTGTTTCTTATTTACTAATATTAAACTTCAGGAACCTATAGAGTTATAGTACAGCGGCTGTAGCTTAGAGAAAGGAAGTGCGTACTGGTCCAAGCTGTACTACAGTGCTTATAGCACTGTAGTAAGCAAACAAAGGCCTGAATTACAGGGCAGTGCCACTGTAAATAAAGGTATTATAGCGAATATTAACACTGGAAATAAGAAGGTCTAGAAGGCAGTGCCTTATATAATGACTAGAATTGGGGAGAGTTGCTTACTTAACTAAAATTAGATATAGGAGAGAAAAGAGCTTATTATAAGCTGTGGGAGGCTTTAGAAGAATTCTAGAGCCTTCTGTAAAGTGGAACTAACTAATATAATAATGGAATAGTACTGTTCTGAACCATTCTACGTAGTTCTGTTAACGTAGTAGCTGACGTGGCTACTGTGGTGTTCTAGTTAGTTTTATGGAGCAGTAGCCCCACTAGATTTAGGAGGTAGAACCTCTTAGAATTCCAGAAGGTTCAAAGTGCTCCAGGGGCCCTAAGGGGCCCTGGAGTGGGCTGGAATCTTCTGGAACTCTTTAGGGTTCTAGAAAATTCAGCTAGTAGTTTCAGGGTACGTAACTACATTACAGGGTACCCGGTACAAGGTACTTAGTAGCTAGAAAATTAACAAGTTATAATACAGCAGCTGTAGCTTAGAGGAAGAAGTGCATACTAGTCTAAGCCGTACTACAGTGCTCCGGAGGTCTTAAGGAGCTTTAAAGTAGATGGAATTATCTAGAACCCTTTAGAGTTTTAGAAGATTTGGCTAATAGTTTTAAAATACGTAACTACACTTATAAGGTACACGATACAGGGTACTTAATAGCTAGAAATTAATAGTGGTTTTAAGTGGCCGGAAACCCTGTGGATTACGTTAGCAGGTCGGCGAAGTTGCACGCCTCGCGCCCACTTGAGGCAGGTGCGATTCCTGCCTGCTGATTCGACCGCGAAGTACGAAGTACCCCACCTCTCCCGATGCAGTTCAGTTGACGGTCTGCATCAAAGCCTCTGAGGTCAGACCACCAAGGTTCATCACCAGCATCCAGATACCCCTCAACGTCGCAACTATGAATCCAATAGCTCAATTAAGCCGGCGCGTACTCGAAAGATCCTCGAAATGGTCATGCCCGTCCTGCGAATGTGTGCAGGCTCAATGGCAGCAGTTCGGCGCCAATGCGCAACGCAGCGGGCGGCGATTTGTGTCGCAGAGTGCGAGCAAAAAAGCCCAGCATGGCACCAACAACCAGGCCCAAGGGAGCGCAATCGCTCCCTCGATGGTCAAGATGCGCGCGGAATACGATAAAAGAAACAATACGACAATGTATGGCCAAGCTCACTGCCCGCGAACATCGAGAACACAAGGTTAATAAGGTCGGACGTCTAGGTTCTACGCGCTCAGTATTATCCTGGGGACGGTAGCGTTTTCGTACGGCTCTGTCCCAATGTATAAGATGGTACGGCCCTGTTCTTTCTCGTCGTCTAAATCATCACTAACTCAGTTTTCGGTAGATTTGCCAAACCACTGGCTGGGGCGGGCAGCCGGTCCGCGCTCACGGGGGTGGCTTCGGGGGGAAAGAGGACGAAGACCTCGCGAGCCGGCTTATACCAGTGAAGGATGCGAAGCGGATACGAGTGACTTTCAACTCATCCGTCTCAGACGTGCTGCCGTGGAAGTTCACGCCTCAGCAGCGCGAAGTGCGCGTGCTGCCCGGAGAGACAGCACTGGCCTTCTACACGGCCACAAACAATAGCGACCAGGACATTATCGGCGTAGCTACGTACAGTGTGACACCAGCGCAGGTAGCGCCATACTTCAGTAAGATCCAGTGCTTCTGCTTTGAGGAGCAGAGGTTGAATGCTGGCGAGACGGTGGACATGCCTGTCTTCTTCTACCTGGATCCAGATCTCCTTAACGACCTAAACATGATTGGCATAGAGACCGTGACTTTGTCGTATACTTTCTTCAGTAAGTTTCTTACTCAACCCCGATGGCGAGAGGTGGCTAACGCGATATATGCTGCAGAGGCAAAATATGCCAACAACGGGAAGATGGGTGGTGCTCCGGCTGTGAAGTAGACCAGCGCAGCTTCCGCCCCAGGAGGGCGACACGGGCAAGCTTCTGAGCTGCAATATTACCATCTTGTACGATATCCAAACTGTAGTGGCGCAATGCCTAGCAAGGGCGTGTCTCGGCCCTTATCTTGTCTTAGTAGCACAATACTAATGCCCCCGAGAGCGGGATGAAGAGATCTATCTTCCCTCTTGTCAACCCCCACATCAACTCCCGTTTCCTATGAATGTGATGTGGCTGCAGGCCTGCATGAGCTGCAGAAAGGTGCCGGAGCGATAGCGATTTAATCGACCCCTCACTCTGCGAATGCGCGACTTTACTCTGGTAAACCATGCCTCTACGTTTACAGGTTTGAGACGGGCTACCCTGGCATCTTGAATATGTTCACGGGACGATGTTGTGGGGCTATATGGTTTTATTAGGGGTCCAAAATCAACGGCCGCGAGCTGCGTCATCGCCAAGAACTGTAATTACCAATAACCCGTAATTACGTGACATGTTGCCAGCCGGGAGCGGCCTAACACGCCGAATGCACCGCATCAAAGACACCACATTGACAAGTTTGTCGCGTGATTATTCGCAGCTCTGACAACCGCCCAATATACTGCACCTCGATTTGGTGGGGGGTATCTTGAATCCCGACGCCTTCCACAGCATCTACGCCGCTGTACATCGAGTCCCGCCAGATTGCGCTTCGAAATGTTAGCGAGCCAGCCTACATCGCGCCGGTAGGATGAAGGTTATCCTGCCAGGAAAGCCAGAGTCCCGGCTACAGGCTCTGGCGACAGGCTACTGGGACTCTCGTCGCATCACGGTAGGTGATCAGCTTCCGAGAGAAGTTTCGAGCATGAGGGCTGACTTAGGGATCTTTCCCAGGCCTACATCACTGGCAATGCCTTCTCCATCCTCGGAGAGCCGGACACGCTCCTCCAGACCGTGTATGACGACGACGAGAAGCCGCTAGAGGCTATTGCGCTTGACGAGGCCACCGGGAAGATTGCAGTCTGTACGCACAGAATTGTGCGCATATACAGACCGTTTGGCCAGGAGCAAGATGCGCTTAGGGTAGGTCCTTAGATCCCAACTACCACCCCTGACGGACGAGGGCGCTGACTCTGCTTGCAGTGGGCATTGCAGGCCTCCTTTTCGGTTGAGCGAGTCGACGATGCTTCCGATGACGATGCTTCGATTTCCCTCTCGTGGGGCGCCTCGGAAGAGTTGCTGGTGGCGCACTCGTTCCTCGAGCTGTACCGCACCTCGTCGACACCGGAATGCTCCTGGCGCAAGAGGCTGGCCAACCCTATCCGCCTCGCCAGCTTATCTTACGACTCAGCATATATCGCTTCGGTGGGCCGGTATGATAGATTAGTCAAGGTCTGGCGCCGACTCAGCTACGGGGCTGACGGGGTTCTGTTCGACTTTATATACCTCCCACACCCCCGGGCTGTGACCCATATAGAGTGGCGGAAACCACACTACGTCGACCAGACGATCGACAATGTTCTCTATACATTTTGTACGGACAACGTTTTGCGTATCTGGGCTGGCTCGGATAGCCATGGGCACCAACATCTACAACTATGGGGGAAGATCGACCTTACGGCTTCTATCCAGGGCCGCGATCCACTGTCTCCGAGCCTTCCGGACATTCGCTGGGCATTTATCCTGCATGGGCGAGATCTGTCTGCGGCAACAGAAAAGGCCGTCCAAGAAGGGACCTCACCTGGAGACGAAGACGCCTCTGCCGCCCTTGAGCATCTTATTGGTGTTGCTAACAGGAGCCCTGAGATCTGCGTTGTCCTAGATGGCCGTGGCCACATGTCCGCCTGGGCCTTCGAGAATGTCGGCTGTAAGACACAAAAATCTAACATATTCAATGTCGCTCATGTCGAATCACCCGAATTCAACTTTCTCAAAGGACTTTCAGCATCGTCCACTCCTCACGTGGAGGCATATAGTTACTGCAACACAGGGGGCCACTTACACATAATACTGCACCACTTTGATGGCAAGATGCAAGTATACCGCAGCAACATTGCGTCGTTTTTTGACCCACGGCCAAACAAGAAGCGCATCGCACTGGGATATCTCTGGACCGGCAACTCAGCGCCAATCAGGAAGATTGTCCGCAATTTTAGCGGCCGTGCTATTGTCTCGCGGACTGAGGATGGCGAATGTGTTGTCTGGAGGCACAAGTTTGGTGATGTAGGGCCAATGCTCTCTCGCCAGGTTGTCATTCAACACGACCGACATATTCACCGAACAAGCCTACTCAGAAAGGGCCGTTTCATCGTATTTCTTCATGCAGACAGCATAGCTCTGTGGGACTGCCGAGAGCCGGTTCCTCTACTGCTGGCTGAAGAAAAATACGACATCCCGGGCAAGCCATTATGTTTGCTTATTCTTCCGAGGCAGAAGGTTGAGGATCATACAACGGCACATATTGCGACGATTACGTCAGATAAGCACGGGCTTGTTTGGGAGGTGAAGCTCCCTTTCTACACCCCCAATCACGGCCCTGGAGTGGTCAATGGGAACACACACCAGCGAGCCTCGATATCCGAGTATGACCGCTTCGCACTGGACGACGCCGGGGATCTGGGCTATGTTCTGCCCGTGGACCCTGCAGGCGCTACACCTGTAGTCTCAGGATTCTTGGACGTCTTTACCCGCGACATCGCCGTGTCGTACACACACTCCGGTCGAGTAGAGTTTTGGACAGCGAGGGTAGGTCACACAAAAAGGGGAGTGGAATGGCTGTCGACTTCTTCAATGGAAACAGGCGTGATAAAGCCAGCCCTTGTCAGCGGTAGCACCTACAAAAAGGCCGCGCTAGTCAACTCGTCCAGATCATCTCTTACAATCTGGGGAGTACGAGGAGAAAGCCTCGAGTACACCCAGGATTTCGAGAACGGCAGCATCAAAGATCTAGACTGGACCTCCACACCAGATAGCCAGTCGATACTCGCCGTGGGCTTCCCACATCGTGTGCTGCTTATATCTCAGATGCGCTTCGATTACCTCAACAAGGGGCCAGCATGGGCACCCATCAGAGAGATCAGTATTATGGACTATACACCGCATCCGATTGGCGACTCGACATGGCTCGGTGACGGCCATCTTGTCATTGGAGCAGGCAACCAGGTGTTTGCGTACGACAGGCAATTTGACGTCTCGGGTACGCTCATCACCAGCTTGCGATTACCGCACCGCAAAAAAGGACAGTGGGACATTTTTGACGTGGTCCAGCGTCTGAACGGTCCTCTTCCAGTATTCCATCCTCAATTTCTCAGCCAATGTATTCTTGCCGGCAAGATTGCCTTGGTGCACAGTATCCTGCTAGCTTTGCACAATACACTCAAGTACTGGATTGAGGGGGAGGCGATCGACGACTATCTAGGGTTGCCCGTGGAGGACTTTTATGCCGCAGATCACGTATGTTCTCCACTGCGGTAATGTAGCTTTGTTGTGGAAGATAATGCTAACTTTTCCCAGTCTTCCAGGGTTTCAGGAAAGGAAGCGGGAGCATATCTCAGTCGTCGTATGTCATATGACGACGGTGACGAGAGTTTTGCTGAGGAGGTGGCCTGTTCCATCAACGAGAAGTTGACTAAAGTTGGAATACCGCAGCTCTCGGGCCACGAGCAGATCCAGCTCGTCGATATTGTCGAGTGTGCAGGACTAGTAGAAAAGCAACGACGGTCGCTAGATGAGAATGGTGCCCGCTTCATGCTGTTCTTCCGGCAACATGCACTCCGGAAAGGTCGTACAAGCGAAATCCACATGTCGTGGAGAGAGATCAACTGGGCATATCACTCGAGCAGCCAAGACATCCTGCTCGACTTCGTCTCCCGACAGAACCATGGGCGACTCCGATGGCAGGAGGCGAGAGAGAGCGGCATGTTTATGTGGCTGACAGACGCTGCAGCATTAGTAAGTCGAAGGCACACCCGCGGCTCGAATTGTAACTGACCCTGTTGCAGAAAGCTCAGTTTGAGGTTCTGGCTCGGAACGAGTACACCGAAGACAAAAATCCGGTTGACTGCAGTCTCTTCTATCTCGCCCTGAAAAAGAAAACGGTCCTGCAAGGGCTGTGGCGCATAGCCCATGGGCATCGCGAGCAGAATGCGACAGTGCGTCTCCTATCAAATAATTTTGAGGACCCAAAATGGCGGACTGCCGCACTCAAGAACGCCTATGCTTTGATGAGCAAGAGGCGATTCGGTAACCTAACCCTGACCTTACTTACGAACTCCCAGTTGCTGACACGAGATACAGGATATGCGGCCGCCTTCTTCCTCCTTGCCGACCATCTCTCCGATGCTGTCAACGTTTGCCTCAACCAGCTCAAGGACCTTCAGCTCGCCATAGCAGTCACCCGCGTCTACGAGGGCGACAACGGCCCCGTGTTGCGCAAGTTACTAGAAGAGGAGGTCCTCTCCATTGCCGCGCAGGAAGGCAACCGCTGGCTCGCCTCCTGGGCCTTCTGGATGCTCCACCGCCGCGACATGGCCGTCCGCGCCATTATCGTACGTCCCCTGTCTCCCTAACCTCTCCGCGACTAACACCCCCCGCAGACACCAGTCTACACCCTCCTAGAGACGCCCGCCTCACCCGCCCACGTCGACCTCAAGTCCAAGCTATTCCTAACTGATGACCCGGCCCTCGTCATCCTGTATTCCCAGCTCCGCCACAAGACGCTTCAGACACTCCGCGGCGCATCAAAAATCACGCCCAAGGTAGAGTGGGAGTTTGTGCTGCACAACGCCAGACTCTACGACAGGATGGGCTGCGACCTACTCGGTCTGGACCTTGGTACGTTTTTCTATCACTCATCCCCCGTCGCCAACCGCTTCAACCGGGGGGTCGGTATACTAACTAGCTGATGCTCAATCAACAGTCCGCAACTGGGAGTTCTTCATGCCCACCGCTACTATCGGTTCCGGCGAGGTTGATCCGCTGAAGCTGCTGAGACGTAGGGATTCGCTGGTCATCGCGGACCTGCCCGTCTCACCAGTCCTAGCACGGATGCCGTCCGAGATGAAGTCTGGCGGCCACAAGCCAAAGCCGCCACCGACTGTATTCGAGGAACCTGACTCAAACTCCTTGCTCGACAGCTTTGGGTTTTAGATAGGAGCAACGGCGAAGAAGGGACTTCTGACGTACTGTATTGATAGGGAGCGCTTTTAGCAGTGGCTTACCATTGTTGTAAAGCAAGTCATCCTCACATGTTTTTGCGGCGTGTGATTGAATGCTAGTTGCCGTACCTTGTATAATCACAACCGAGGCAATCACACATATTGGATCTAGGGCCAGAAGCAGTGGAGTGAAGTAAGACTTCAATTCGGCTAACGAACTTTTACGGTATCTTATACTACCACAGACGATCTAGAGCCATAACACCTTTCCCTTCCCTGGTTTGTTGGACTGAAGTTCCTTTAGGAACGAGGAGAGAACTCTTTTACCATCACAGCCGCGCAGAAACACAACCGAGTTACTTCTTCTGGGCATCAACCTTGGCGACGTACGAGATAAGATCAAGCACGCGACGGCTGTAACCCCACTCGTTGTCGTACCAGCTGACAAGCTTGACGAAGTTGGGGTTGAGCTGGATACCGGCCTTGGCGTCGAAGATGGACGAGTTGGTGTTGCCGTTCAGGTCGCTGGAGACGATCTCGTCCTCAGTGTAGGCGAGAATGCCTGGTTTCGCGTTAGTTTGTGTTTATCAAGTGGGGAGAGCTGCAAACTTACCCTTCATTTCACCCTCAGAAGCCTCCTTGATGGCGGCCTTGATCTCATCGTAGCTGGCAGCCTTCTCGATGCGGACGGTCAAGTCGACAACAGAGACGTTGGAGGTAGGGACACGCATGGACATGCCGGTAAGCTTGCCGTTAAGGTCGGGGATGACCTTGCCGACAGCCTTGGCGGCGCCAGTGCTGCTGGGGATGATGTTCTGAGCAGCACCGCGGCCACCTCGCCAGTCCTTGGCGGAGGGACCATCGACGGTCTTCTGGGTAGCGGTGTAGGAGTGGACAGTGGTCATGAGGCCCTCAATGATGGTGAACTTGTCGTGGATGACCTTGGCGAGGGGGGCCAGGCAGTTGGTGGTGCAAGAAGCATTGGAGATGACCTCGGCGCTGCCGTCATAGGTCTTCTCGTTGACGCCCATCACGTACATGGGGGCATCGGCCGAGGGGGCAGAGATGATGACACGCTTGGCACCACCCTTCAAGTGAAGACCAGCCTTCTCCTTGGTGGTGAAGACACCGGTGGACTCGACGATGTACTCGGCGCCAGTGTCCTTCCAGGGAATGGCAGCGGGGTCCCTCTCAGTGTAAAACTTGACGGTCTTGCCGTTGACCTTTAGGTCGTTGCCCTCGACGGAGATGGTGCCCTTGAAGTTGCCGTGGGTCGAGTCATACTTGAGCATGTACTCCTGGAGAATGACAGGCGGTTAGAATTCTGGGCTGAAGCTGGAGAAAGATGGCAAGGCGAGGAGCCTGCCAGTGGAGCAACTTACCGCATACTTGGGCTCAATGAAGGGGTCGTTGACGGCAACGATCTCGATATCCTCATGCTCGATCGCGTTGCGGAACACGATACGGCCGATACGGCCAAAGCCATTGATGCCGACCTTGATAGCCATGTTGTCTGCGGGAGATGGGCAAACAGAGTCAGCGAAACAGAAAGATGCTGATGAGGCTGCTTGTAAGCTGGGACGAGGGAGAACGGACAGCTGAGATGTGAGAGAGAGATAGGATGGGATGGTTGGTGGGAATGAATGGCAAGAGGACAAGATCTGAACTCAGGACGGGAGGGAAAGGTTTTTAAAGCCTCAGGAAAGGAAGAGTGCTTGGGAGCATCGAATTAATTGGCTGGGGGGGCAAGTCGAGAAGGTCCGACGCAGGAGATCCAAGGAGGGGTGAGGGAGGTGCGGGGTTGTTTGGGAGCTTCCCAGTTACTTACCAGACGCGAAGCTTGATGTTTGATCTGGAGTGGATTTTCTTGTTGTTTACGGCAGGGAGAACCAAATCGAAAGCTCGAATGGGTTCTAGGATGTCTGGATGAGGTTGTCACTGGGAGATGGGCGGAGGAAGGAAGTGGTGTGGCATGAGCGACATAAAAATGATTGAGCAACTGATGGTGGGGTGCTTTTTTCGTTGGACGCGGTTGCATCACCACAGCTGCTTGGCAACAACCACAGGTGGGGTGTGCCCGCGGGGCTCTGTCACTCCTGTTGTCACTCCTGCTGATAACGTACGTTAGTGCGTGACTTTACGGCGGGGCGCCTTCTCTTATGTCTAGGTGAGGCGCCGCTCTCGCCGATGTGCAAGGCATATGAGACGAGGAAAGGCTGCGGGATGGCTGGCGGGAGGTATCTCGATAGCTGAGGTTGCCGTCCCCAGGTATCGCCCCCTCGCCACAGCCTTGATTATGCATCCGCTTCCTGTGGCAGGGCGCCTTAAGTTCAACATGAGGTGGAAAATGGTGTTTCCTCTGCTTGTCAATCGGGCATCGCTTTCGTTTGGACTCGGACAGTTGAAATCGCGCATCACATCACATCCCATTGTGAGGCGCATCGCCCTCGCGATGTCCGAGTCCACGAGACACCAAGTAGCTTAATAACGTCAATGCCAGTTCCTCGGTACGGCCATACTTAACTCGCGAGAACTGATGTTCGGCAAAGGGCGGACTGATGCGGTAAGAACTGCGACAAGTGCCACGGCAATCTCGGCCCACGCATCGACAAACACTCGTAAGCCGCCGGGCGGTTTTCGTTCAGCGCCGCGAACCAACACCATCGGGGTCCGAGCTCGAGGCGCTCCCGCGGGGCCATGCGCATTAGATAGTTGCCAGAGTGATAATTCCAGTTGTGAAGACATTCAGATCAGTCAAGGTTGGAACTGACTCCCAGCTGTAAATGAAGATATCCATGCGTATTTGTCAAAGCTCCAAGCACCGTGATCGGTCGTCAAACGGGCTTCCCCCTGTCAGCCACCGATCGGTCCGTCTGATCGGGCCGGACTCTGCGTTTTTGCCCTTCCACACCGCCAACAGTAGCCTGGACAATCCCCCCTCACAGGGATAAGCTTCCTCCTCTCCCTGTATCACGGCCTCCTCAATCGAACCGCGCCCAAATCCAGCATGATAGGTATTCGTATCCCATCGACGTCTTGATGATGACCCCCAGTGGGAAGCTCCTTTGATTACTCTGAAATTGACGTTTCGAGCCCCCTGCTTCGGCGTCATGTAATGTGCCTAGTCGCCGACGTCATCATCATCAGCTTTGTTTACTTCGTCTCAGCTGGTGGCTTGAAGTCTCAAGATCAATGCGAGGACCAAGCGTGTCAAGCTTTGACTCTGTTTATCATTTTCCCTCTACAAATCGTTCTGCCTAGGACGGGTCTTTTTCTTTGCAAGGGCGAATTATCTACCGAAGCAGGAGCTAGCTTTCTTTAATATGCAGACAGCTTATTCACTTTGACGTCACTGGGCCAGGATGAGCTTCCAACATTCTCCACGATACCCCGGATCAAGAACAATGGGCATGTCACATCGTATTGGCGTCGTTTATTGAGATTCGGAATAGGCCTCATTTACTTCGATTGGGTAACCTTTCCCCGTTCAAGACTACATCCCAAGTTCGGTTGCGAAGCTTCCTCTCCTGAGGTCAACAGCTCATCCGCGCCCAGCAAGTGCATGACCTGGAACAAACCTTCTGATTGTCTGGCTGGGCATCCCGCAGCCTATACAAATATATACTGGTACTTTACTCGCATGGTCACAAATTTTGACAATGGGGACACACCACTACCCACTATTCAGCCCAGTGCGCCTAATTCACTTTTCATATCCTCATGGGCTTCTCTCTGTGACCTCTCTTTCAATATACATGCACCATAACGAAATTGAGGCCCAAAGTGTTCAGATGCAAGCAAGGTTTTGTTATTCTGCCAAATACCGTGACTTCTATTGTCGCTGGATAATATTGGATGTATGGGGTGTCACTGGTGGAGGCAGTTGCTCCGGTCGTCACTGCCCTCACGACATGGAATGTTATGCAGCCAAGGCAGCAATGGGATGTTTAGCTCCCAGACTGAGAATCACTTGAGGCATTAAAATATTGCACAAGTTCTTTCTCCTCCCTATTGTGCTAGAGGCGTACCAGTTATTACCTAGTCACGGGAAGCCCGGTCAACACTATTTAAGTTGGCAAGGCCCCCACTGGCACCCTTCTCGTTTCTTTCCCGAGGGTATCTCCTTCCCGAACTCCAGTTCGAATGTCAAGTCAACCTATCCTCCGTCCCTGGTATGTTATTCCCCGTGCATCATTTCATTCATGGGCCGCCGCTCATCGTCCAGGAATAATAGATCATTCCTTCGCGGGGTGAAAAACTAAACACGCCCTGAACAAGAAGCGCCCTGCTGCCGGCCGCATGCTCTGGAACGGCCTTTCAGATCATGCGTGGCGCAACTAAGCCCGCCCCTGTGGCCCGCAGATGATGTTCAAGCTCTGCAAGGTTCTCCTCATTCGACTGATTGAGCGCGAATACGAAAGTCGTCGGGCAGTGTCGGCCGGCCCTCTCAACGACTTTCTTGAATTCCTCCAACCTGGCAAGCTGTTGGGCGTTTCCTCCGTCAGAAATTGTGGGCCGAAGCTTGCCGTTTTCTTTAATGTGAAGCGTGAACTGGCCTGTGAGAAAGCTGTATGTGGTGTTCGGAATAAGTACGCTGCCGCCCTTTCCGCTGGAAGCACTGGCAGGAGCTTTCTTCGCACGAGGTTTATAGGCTTTCTTCTTCTTGCCGCCAGCACCCCCTGCAGCCTGCTGAGGGACTTCCGGCGTCGACGCTTGTGTCTCGCTGATCTGGGACGGGCTGCTGCCGCCTTGCATAGGGACGTTTCCTTGCACAGGAGCCTGGGCAGGCATATGATATGCTTGTTGAGAAGAGGCAATGCCGTCGCCGTACACGCCGTTTCCATTCACGGGCTGGGGTTGCTGCGAAGGATATCCGACGTCGCCGTACATGACACCAGGCTGTTGATAGGGGTAACTGCCGTTAGTGTGCATGTTCTGCACAGCACCAGTTTGCTGGGGTTGGTTGGCCTTCAACTGGCCGGATGGCTGGGCGGGCCCCACCGTTTGCTGGAGTGCCGTCGAGTTCAATGACATTGGAACATCGCCAACGTTGACCTCGTCCCCGAAGTCGAAATCGTCGCGCAGGGAGAGCAAATCGGTGTAACTGATGTCAGGAGTTCCAAGCATGGGGTCGTTTCCATCCGGATTGGTGGAATAGCCTTGAGGGAAGGCGTTGCCAGCATCAGCATATCCTTGGGGAAAACATCCCATTCCGTCTTGGTTCTGGGCGAAGGCATCGACAGCATTCCTGAAAACGCTCGGAGGACCGGCCTGGCCCTTGGGGGAGTCGATCTTCACCCCGCCACTTCCGTTTTTCGCCATAGCCGGGTTTTGGGATTGCATGCCAGGCTGTTGGAAATGCATGACCTGATCCTGCAAAGACGTTGCCTGGCCCAGGAAAGGTGCGGACGGATTCTGGAAAGACATCAACGGATTCCGAAGAGCAGGCTTGAATGAACACTGGGAAAGTGTCGTCTGGTTCTGAAAAGGCATGCTGTCGGTCCGCGCCGTATGTCCATTCGCCATCGACACTCCCATATCGACTTCGGCTTCAAAGGATGTCCTATACTCGCTCACCACGGCTTTGTACCTACTGGCCATGATACTTCGAGCATGTGCAGCGTCCTCCTCTGAAAGATGGCGCTCCATCAGCTCCTGGTCAAAAACGGTGCCTTTGGCTACGACCTCGTTGAAGATTGCGACAAAAAAACCGTGGGCTGCACGAGAAAAGGCCTGGATGGGGCTCTGAGGCTTCCCCTGCAGAACCAAGGCGGCCATGCTCCGAAATTTTGTACCCTGGTTCGCTAAGTTAAACGTGTCTTTCATCAACGGCTGACCCAGAATCGTATTGTAGTTCCGACACTCGTTGAAGATGACTTTGGCAGCCTCGCTAATTCCGTCCCTCGCAGCATCGGCGATGAGCCTTGAAACAGAGCCATCAGTGGCAGGTGTTGCGGCCGACGTAACCATCGAAGGCGCAGGGATGGGCGCCATGGCTCCCAGTGAGCCGGTGCTCTGCTGGACGGTCGAGAAGAAGGGATCGGTGATGGCGGGGGAAACGGGGCCAAGGCGAGTCGGTGTGGAAGCACTGGTCGACGAAGCGGCCCGAGAGCGCTTATTGTCTCGGGTCTTGTCAGAGTCGGCAGAAGTTGGTGACTTGCGCTTACGTCCGGTGCTTGGGGTGGACTGGGCCGTCTCGGTCGCTTTCTGGGGAGACTGGGCTACGTTCCTGGCATTTAGGGCCCAAGGTGCCTGGTAGTGTCCCAGGAAACCGCTGTTTTGGGGGTGCTTGAACTGTGTTGCCGCGATACCTCCACTTGGGTAGGGAGGGACGGGAGGGACTGGAAACATTTCCTGTCTGCTCTGTTGGCCATTGGTGGTGCCTACAGACATGGCCGGGATACCTCGTGACGAGATATTCAAGCCATAGTCGACGTTGGCCCGAGGGTTCATCGCGGCGGCGTTGCCTGCCTGGGTGAATTGGCCCTGAGAAGGGAAGGGAGCATACATGGCAGCTGGGACCTGAGATGGGGCCTGCTGCACACGCTGTCTCATAGCGCCCCCCCTCTTACGAGCAGCCTCGGTTTCTTGCTGACGGGCGGCGTCAATCTCCTTTTGACGAGCAACCTGGGGTTCTCTCTGGCGCGCAGCCTCAACCTCTCTCTGACGAATGGGGTCGACTTCTCTCTGACGAGCTGTCTCAATTTCCTTCTGTTGGGCGGCTTGCTTCAAAGCTTGTTCATGAGCAGCCTGCTCTTGAGCCTGTCGATGAGCAGCCTCATGAGCTTTGGCTTGACGAATCCGATTCTCTTCGTTCTGTCTGGAGCCCTGGAAAAGCCCATGCTGTTCCTCAAGCATTCTTTGCTCAGCGGAGATCGGTTCGTTCTCCTTCGGATGGGCTTCAACTTGAGACGACGAGATCGAGGGTGCCTGCGCTACACGAGATTGTTTCTTGGGCGCCGAGGTAGCTACCTTCTTGGTTCCCGTGAGAGGAGCAGCCTTGCCAGGGGCAGCTGAGCCAACAGTCTTTTTCCTGGTCTTCTTCGACTGGGCCTCAACAGGAGCTACAGTCTCGGATGCGCCCATATTTCCTCCGTTGTTGGTATGAGAAGTCTCCGCCAAGTGACCGGCAGTCGAACTGTGGGACGGAAGCAGGAACTTATTCGTCGAGACACTCGAGGCGCAGACGCTGTTGTCGTTGCTTGTATTGTCGCTGGCATTGTTGACCGACTTGCCGGCTCCGATCTCGTTGTCCGCAAACAAATCTTCGTCCCCGTCGGGGAGGGCGTTTCCGCTGTCATTGGGTATGGCATTGGCGGCGGAATCACCGGCCAAGCCGTTCTCTTGGACCATCTCGCCATCTGCAAACAAGTCTTCGCCGCCACCGTCGCGGTTAGCGTCAGAAGTGCTGTTCATAGCCTCGATTTCAGCCTGGAGGAGCTGGGCCATTTCAGAAAATTCCTCCTCTGGCTCCTGATAGAAGGCACTGCCGCCCGCGGCGAAAGAGTCTTGATAAGACATTATATCGACTTGCCGATGTTTCTTTACACTGGTGCTGTCAATGCCAAAACAAGTCGAAGTCGACCCGCTGAAGAGGGAGAATATGAGAGTGACTGTAAGGGAAGTCAGAATCGACATCGTGAATGGAGTAGGTTAAAGTCGACTTACCAGGTATGGAGAAAAGGAGCGTGTCTACTCCGATGGGACGAATTAACTCTACCGAGAGAGCAGATCAAAGGTGAGCTCCTAGAGGGAACGGCGACGAGGTTGCTCGAAAGACTAGCTGAAGCTCAACGGCAAGTCGGAGTCAACTTGCTGGTACAAGAGATGCGGTAATCTTTCATGCGAGAAAGATTGGCGCTGTCGAGGGAATGCAGGTCGGAAGTGAATTTGCGGAGTGAGTAGCGGCGGTAGGTGCCGGTATGGGATCAATCAATTGGCTCAGCCAAGGAACGAGTCGAAGTCGGCTTGCTGAAGACGATGAGTGATGGCTCTGCTGATGTCAAGAAATGGCACTGCCAAGTGAGCAAATTGAGAGCAGACTCGATGAAAGCAAAAACAATGACGGCTCGGAAAGAGAAATTGGCGCTGCCAAGAGGGCAAGTCGGAAGTGATCTCGCTGGAGAGAAGAGTGCGAATGGCTACTCGAGGGGAAGATGATGAAAGAGGGGCGTTGGCACAGGGGAATGGTCAAGATCGTGACTTGACGAAGCGCAAAGATCTCAATTGAGAAGAGCAAGGAGATGGTTGCGGAATTGTGAATTCCGAGAAAACGGAAGGAGGCGGAAGGAATCGCGAACTTCCGTTGGTGCTGTTGGCCAAGATTTGGTCAACAACCAAGGAAGAAGGGGATTGAGAAGAAAATGACCAAGAGGAGGTTGATCAAAAGGAGAGCAGTCAAGAAATAAGGAAGAAATTCTTGAGGTGGCTGTCGCAAAAACCAGAAGTGTTGGTTTTTACGACGAGGAAGGTGGAAAATCTTGGTGGGAGGTCAGGAATTGTAGTGGAAAACTTCAACGCCAGCTGCCACACTTAAGGAAGGTGCGAAATTTTGTTGGTCTCCGGACGTGTCGTAGTCCGGGCGGCAAGGTCTCTCTCGCCGGCGCGGGGCTGCTCGGCGCCGCGTCGCGGTGAATTTCGACCGCGCCGTGAGTCTACCCCGCCGCCTTGGGACCGGCACTCGGATTCACTGTCTGTCTATCTACCTGCCGGAGGGATTCTGTTTTATTTCGTTTGACACGGCGGATGCAGTTCTTCGTTGAGAGATTCTACTCGGTCAGTTTTTAACTCCTATCCTCCTGAATGCCAAGCATCGCGATGTAAACATTAAGGTGTTGATCGACCCACCCTTCACCGTGGCCATTACCACCCCATAAAAATAGGGCGACCAGTCTATCAGAGAATATTATCAAGAAGATATGTCTTTTTTGATGGTGAGCTACGTCTCCGCCAATAGAGCGCCGCAAGTGCGTGGAATGCCGGGTTTTCTGCTCGTCAACCCGCTGCCTCATCGGGCAAGACCGCTACGCCATGAATGCGAGTGTATTGTGGTCAGTTTGACCTACACCACAGTCGGCGTATATGCATCTCTATGGATACAAGGGACATTGAAGACAGGCAGGTGGCCAGTGGCAGAAGCTTGGCTTGTTACAAGCGACGATTTGGCCTCGGGCGGTTGGTGAGCCTGGATCATGTGCACTGTGGACAGAGAGATGGATGCCATGATGGAAGACTTGGTGCATACGGTCTGTGAAACGCGAAAAATGATTATCTGAGAGTAGAGTATGCGTTAGGAGGGTACAGATATATAATAAGTTATGGCCTGAAGCGTAGAACGTGTCCTTCGACCAGCCTCTTTCCACGCCGCTCAGTTACTCCTGACATTTCCACCAACAAGAGCCCTCATCTGTGTCGAGATACTAGGTATCACAGCAAACCAAGATCAAGTCTCATGGAGATGCTATAACGATACCTAATTTTGTTTCCCACAACCCCTTGAATTCTATGACAATGAAACAGCCCTCCAAGTAAATACAAAGACACAACGCCTAGATTTTGTAGCCCAACCATGAACAAGAAGCCAAGGCCATACAGTGCTGGAAGACAAAGTCCAGGTCCCGAGGAACAGGCCATGTAGCTAGATAGCAATACAAACGCTCGTCTAATAGTAACTCAATCCACACCGAGCGCCAACGATAGACATGAATATCTACTTTACGAAACCTCCTCGACCATCTTCCCCCTGGTGAGGCCGGGGCCTCCAAGAAAGGCGCGGCCAGCGGGGGCGACGACCATGTCGTCAGGGACGCCGATCCGATTCCCATCCTTGGTGCTCACCCAACGAACAAACAGGGGGCCAGCTCTATCATGCTCGCCAGGAGTGTCATAGCCAGTGGCGTTGCGGCGGTTTGTCTTGGGGGCTTGTTTTTTGAGGAGCTTGTTGATTGTTTCCATCTGATGGTTGTTAGATATGCACAACTACTGCTGTCACTGGCTCATGGCGTACCTTGACCTCCTCGTTGCGCTTCTCACTCAGATTTCGACGGCGGCGAGCCATCTCGGCGCGTCTCATGGACAGCTCCTCCGCCGTGAAGACCTTCTTAGCTTGGACCTCTACCCGGCTCAGTTAGCATCAACCATACCCCAGAAGAGGAGGGAACTCACCATCAGAGAGCTTGAGATACTCGTGGGAGGCATCGCCAAGCCTTGCCCTCTGACGAGCAGTGAGCTTAGTCAGGTCCGGCGTGCCTGCGCGACTGCCATCCTCGCTGCCGAGCTCGTCGTCATCGTCACCTTCAGCATCCTCGTCGGCGACCTCAATCTCCTCGCCCTCAGCGTCGATGTCCTCGAGCTCTTCGTCTTCCCCCTCGGCGTCCTCATCGCCAGCGCCGGTCTCAACTGCCTCAGGCTCGCTTTCCAGCTCACTCAGCTCATCATCGTCATCGTCATCGTGAAGAACAGGTGCCTTGGCACTTGGCTTCGAGGCGGTGGCGTTCTTCCCTTTACTCACGGGAACGGCGGTGCCCTTTGGTGGCCTAGAGATGGTGATGGCAGGGGGTGGTTGAGGCGGAGCAATGTCCATATCAACATCACCATCCGCGTCCTCCTCCTCGCCCTCTGCATCAACGTCCATCTCATCGACTTCCTCGCCTTCAGCGTCCTCGTCGTCCTCCTCATCATCTTCGGCCTCCTCGGCATCTACTAGCCCGGCCCGGTTGCCGACCTCGATCTCATCGACTTCAATCTCATCCTCCTCCTCTTCCTCGTCATCGTCCTCGTCTTCGTCCTCATCCTCGTCACTCTCACTCTCGACTACATAGCTTTTCTTCGGACCCCTTGTCCGTGCACTAGCAGCAACGGCGCTGCTTGTGCTGCGTCCATACGGGCCGCGACTGCTACTTGCGGCGGCGCTGCCGGACGAGGTGCGCTTGTTGCCGTTGGTGGCTTGACGCAGCTTGTTGGATGGGACCTTGACCGTCACGCGGTGTTGCTGGTCCGACTCGGCGGGACTGCTCGCCGGCGATGACGGGAGACCCCGTGACACGGAGGCGACTCCCCCCGACCGACGCGTGCGGGACGACATGATGCGCTCGTTGTCTCTGTCGGCCATGTCAGTGATTGCTACGGTGGCGCGCTGGGCGGCCGATCGGCGCGGCCGCGAAGACATGGTTGCGGTGATGATGCTATTAAATGTGGTGTTGCTGAGAATTCGGGGTGGCAGGGCGCACAGCAATGGCGTTTCTGCGTTGGCTGGGACGGATTGGCGGGGGAAGTTTGATGATGGAGGGTTGGTTTTGGGGGCGCGAGCGAAGGCACGTCGTCAAATAAGTTTGACGCGGAGGTAAAAGCGTAAGATGGGGAGATGGGATGCTGGAATGGGGAAGCTACTTGGCTCTTGTGACCGCATCAGCTGGAGAAGCGACGCCAGCACACGAGCCTCCATCCAGGTACTGGAGGTACATGTAAGATGATGGAAGCAAGCGCCTTCCGCGTCGGCGGGTTGGCGTCAACTTGACGGCGAGCAAGCAGAGTATCCTCCAACCACACGCTGCTTGGCTTTTTTTTCGACCAACGACCGCGGCCACGCTGGTTTCACAAAGAAACTATATTGCGCCTCGCCTCGCCTCAGCGAGGCTGTCGACGCCGGATGCATTTCCTTGTCTGCATTTTCTTTTTCCTGTTGCATCACCACCCCCTCGATGCAGCGGATTCACCGACCGCCCGCCACCACACAAGAAAACGGGCTACTCGTCTGCAGCTATGCGGCACACACCCTGACACAGGGGATCGGAAATTGAGGGATGCGGACCTGAAGGCGAAAAAGTGACTTACATCTTGAATCCGAGGCGAGAGGGGCTCTCTCGGTTGTGCGGCCTTGAAGATCTCCGCAGAGCAAACCGATGCTGCTGCGTCACGCTATAGCAGGTCGGCTAGCGGGCTGAAAGAGATCGCTTCGGGATGTAGTCCCGATGGTGTTCGGTGAGTCTGGATCGCTGTTTGTGTCTGCACGGGTGAGCTACAGATCGCGATGTCTCCGGCGGTGTTGTGTGTTGAGTCGCGAACCTGGATGAGAGAGTGGATGAGCGAGCAGATGAGCACCCGTTGCACTTTTGTTGTCGTGACTCTTAATAAGTCGCCGCCTTTCAATGTCCAGGTGACCGGTTGCGGTCGTTTTTGAGGAAGCGGAATCTATTATTCGTGTTCTCTTCGATTCAATGCATCAGAAAACTCATACATCAGTGCCGTCAATAAGGCTGTTTCGCATCACCGTGAGGATCTCTGGCACCGGAGACGCCCCTGTTGGGGAAGTGGGGCAGCCACAGCTCACCCCCTGCAAGCCACATCAAACTGGGGACCAGTTGCCGCCTGTCCACCACAGCCGGCGCATCTTGTTGCCGAGGCACAAGGGCGCGCCGTGGCCATGTGCTGCGATTTCGTCATTCCCACATTGCATCTTTAAACCATTTACTCTTATGACCATCGACGTACCAACAAAGACATTCCGATAATGGGCGACGCAGAAGACAAGACCAAATCAGACGCGCCGGCCTGGCAACAGGCTGCGCAGCCACAAGTTGAATCCGAGACTGGGTCGAACAAGAAACAGCCAGCGACGCTGGACCAGGCGCGGCGATTTCTCGAGGACCCCGAGGTACAAAAACAAACTCCCGAGCGCAAGATCGATTTCCTACGGAGCAAAGGAATATCTGAGAGCGACATAGAAGAGCTTCTTAAGGATGTTTCTCAGGAGCTACAAACAGAGCTAGCGATCGTGGTAAGCCCCCTTCTACTTCGTCGCGAGTGCAACTGAAGCTCATACTATGCTGCAGGGCCAGGATAGGGCAGCTGTATCACAACCAACACAGCCATCACAAGTGACAAATACACAGACGGTAGAAAAGAAGGAGGACCGACCGCCCATTATTACATACCCTGAGTTTCTGACCAAGCCCGTCCGACCTCCGCCGCTGATGACGGTCAATGGCTTCCTCAACACCCTTTATGCTTTCGGCGGCTTCTCGACCCTCGTCTACGGCACGAGTAAATTCGTCCTCAAGCCAATGGTGCAATCGTTGACCGAGGCGCGCAATTCGCTGCACGAGTCCGCAAAGGACGACTTGACCAAGCTTGTCGAGAAACTTGAGAGTGTTGTATCCGAGATCCCGCCCGCTAAAGCAGCAGTCCACACTGAGGAATATCATGATGATGATGACAAGAGCAGCTACGATGACCCCACAGAGCTCTTCCACCGCGACATCGGCGTTCAAACCTCCTTACCATCGAGCCCTGCTGAGTCCACCTTTGAGCCGTCCCCAGAGGAGTCGGCCAGCGTACAGCAGGCCCGGCGGGTGGCAGAGCTCGTAGCATCAGTCAAGGCCGTGAGCGATGGTATTGTCGGGCAGACGGAGGATCTAGGCGATGTTAAGTCCTTGCTCGACGTATTCCGCGATGAGCTCGATCAGCTGAGCTCGGCACACACCGGGCCTGACTATGGCAGCGGATTTTCCATGTACGGTAGCGCTAACCGGAACGAACCTGACGACGAGATCAAGAAAGCCAAGGAGAATATCAGGAGGGTGAAGGGAGTCTTGCTCAGCACTCGCAGCTTTCCCGGATCCACAAGGTAGCTAACCGTATTTCTCGCTCAGGCTCCCAGGGGTGTGAGATAATGCAAGAAATCAGAAACAATACAGTTTGCGAAAAAAGGCGCCCTAGGTATGGAACACTCCTTGTGGGATGGTATATTGTGCCGCAAAGGGAATGTGTATAAATCCAGTGGCGGATTTTGGGTGGATGCTTGGGGTTGACCTGGGCGGATAGGATGGTTATTATCAGAGCAACTCTTTGGTCCCAGGTGCTCATCGATTGCCCGGTTCAGAGCTATCGCGGGCATTTTCGGGGGTCTGGGAGTCCATTTCCTAGGATGTCTTCACGATAAGAACCTCGCTTTATCAACAGTTGGGGGTGCATGTTGCTGAGAGGCACTGATCTCCCAACCGGCGATGGAACCCAACACTGGACGGAGGGAACAGGAAGATGGTGTCCTGCTGCGTTGTATAGCGTGCCTCGGGGAGCTCCGACACCATGACGGTACATACTTGACGGTCGAGGCACGCGGAATTGATGTTCTGCAAAACAGTTGCCCACTGTTTGCATTGTGTTGTTTACAGTCCGAGAGCCCCAACCTACAACTTAATTTTGTTTGGATTCCTCTGGGGTCGAGTTGATGCGCTCTGAAGATGCTCCCGCTGAACCCTGCCTCTGTATCCAAACCGCTTGGCAGGCTGGGGACGGCTCACCGCAACACTTGCTTGCCCGCAGCGGGTGCGGGGATGGAGAGGGGCTGGTCCAATGCGCCCACCACAGAGGTCATCTGCGAGACCGATTCGCTGCAGCGCGGCACACAGGGTGCGCAGGTCGACCATCGCCGTGTCTCCTGTCATTCTCGTCTGCGGAACCGAGCACTGCAAGGTGGGACCGAACAGGAAATTGGAGTGAGGTGCGCCACTGTGCTTTCGCTGTGAGCATGTGAGGTTATAGCTGAAGCGGTATAGCGTGTCGAGTGGTGTTAGCAAACGGTTGGATTGCAGAGAGGCGGCTGTTGGAGTGCTTGGGCTCTCTATTGGCTTCCTCATCTCAATCGCGAACAACGGCTTAGGTATTCCATATCGGTCCCCGGTGCTAAGGTGATTATGGAAGCCTTGGGGAGAGCAGCCAAGACGGTCTGCAGCCGGCGAGATCACACGATGAAGCATCTAGACTTTACGATGGGAGCACTTCCGGTTGAGCAATGGACGAGACGGCTCTCCACTCAAGCTCCAGCTTCCCCACTCGGCTGCACCCCAAGTGCCACCCCAATCATTTGCCCCATCTCAATTTTTATCAGTCAGTCACCATGCATTTGCCATCTGACCATTTGGCTCGAAGTTGTACTGGATGCCAGCAAAGTTGTCCCTTGGTGGCCTAGTCTCAGTTCTCCTTCCGGGTTGTCACAGCAGCAACGAAAGCTCAAACCGGTCCTGAACCAGGCACAGCGTCGCGTGATTACCCACAGCAAAACCGGAGAACGATCTAAGCCGTTTGTGTGCGGTAAACCTAACGGGAGACGGTCTTTTGAACCGGAACCTAGGTGGCGACGGATCCTGCCGCCTCCAAACATTGGAACTCAATCCGTAAAAGCCAAGGCGCAAGACCAACTGCAAGATGCACGGGCTAGCGGTCTCAGCAGCTCCAGGCCTGTCCAAGAACACACTGCCGATCCTTGCCTTATTGGGGGAAGATGCAGAGCATCTCGAGCATGAAGTCACGGTGAGCTCCCGGGCTGCACCGCCGACTGTGGTGCCTCCGGCCCTTGCTGAGCAGGGCGTCAACAGCTCCGGTATGTTTCCTGAGTTTCTTTGTCTCAAAGACCCCCAATCAAGGCTTCAAGCCGACTGTGTCCACCGAGGTATCCCCTATTTCGCCTTATTCGTCCCTTCGGCGGGTGATTCCATGCGCCGAGGGATAAAGCCGTCTAAAAATACCCCCCTCCTCGCCGCTGCAAACAAGCATTAGAGCTGGAGTGATCAGATCAGGAGCACCAACTCCGCGGGGCTGGCAGTGAAGAGAAGACCTTGTCAGTCTGCTGGGCTGCAGTCAATGCGCAGATCGCTAATGTGCGCCTCCCCCTCCTTAGCTGGCGGCCAGCAGGACATCATACCACTTCCGGTTCGGCTCACCCCGCACAACCACCACCATCACCTAAAGGGCCAGCGCCCACTCCCCTCGCTTCCAACGTATAAAGAGCCCACCCTGCCGGAGGCGCGCGGGGCCGCTCGAGGCGACTCCGACCTGTTCACCACACACCCCAAGCAAACATCGCCAAATATGATTTTCTCCGATCTCTACAGGTCGCCGAGATCACCCTTCAGCAAGCTGAGGAGCGGACACCCCCACGCTTTCGCCCTCCCCCCAGATCTCGATGCCGACCTGGTTAGCAAAGATAAGACCAGGCAAAAAGAGGCCGTGAAGCGCTTCCTCACTGAGAGGATTCGCAACGACTGGTGTTTCGACTGGCCGCCTGCGCCTGCAGGGCAACAAATAGCTACCACCGCGGTACCTGCGAGCACCACCAAGCCTGCTTCCGATGGTAATGAGTCGCCGGGAGTTGGCGATCACGCGAGCGAACCACTCGGGGCAGGAGTAATTGGAGATGGCGCCCCAAGGGATCCTGGAGAGGAAGCAGACTCCGAATCAGACGCAGAATCGGTCTATAGCACCATATCAGAAGACCCAGCGCGCTTCCGCGCTCGCACGGAATGGACCTCAGACCTCTCAGACGATGACGAGCCACGAACAGGGGCCTCTCCTTTTCGATTCGATAATCCTGATTCTGTCGGGACCGCCGTAACCTGCTCACTCCTCGAGAAGCGTGCTCTTCGGCGGAGAGCTGTCCGGGAGGAGGCTTCATGGAATCCCGGGGTGGCATGCTTCGAGGCTCGTCGCAATGCTTGGACAGGAGCCAAAACTGTACGCGTGAAGCCGAAACCACCGAGCCCTGCATCTCCTTCACCCTCCCGGCGGCTGTTCTGGAGGCACCACCGCTCCGAGTCGGCCAGTTCCAATCATGGCGGCTTTGCCTCAGGCTCACCCCCGGCCGTCACATCACCGCTGTCGCCAACAGCCACGCGAACATCCCAACAAACGGATGGTTCAACTGCGCCATCAGACCACGATTCGGGCAACTCACTATCCAGGGGCACCACTGGGTCGGGTGCGCAGGAGACCTCATCACAAGAATCGCCGCATGGTATATACGCTGTGGAAACGTTGCTTCCCATCGCCCCTCCGCTCTTGCCGCCACAGAATCCCATGCGTGCATCCGTTACGCCATCCATCTACCCATCATTATACGACAAGATTGTTGTCCACAGTCTGCAACCCTCATGTCCAGTCAATCTCGCCGACATGCTCCGCGCTTGCGTTGTTGGCTGGAAGCGTGATGGGGAATGGCCACCAAGGCCTACGATGGCTGTCCCGATGCTTACTGCTACGGACTTGGCAGCCATACGCCATCGCAAAGCCGTGGCTGCGCAGCAACAGCACGCTCGCAAATCTAGTACGGCAACGGCTGGGTCATCGCGACGACTTAGCTTTGTTGGATTTTTAGGGGGCAACAAGGATGATAGGGAGAGAGAAAAAGACAAGGAAAATGGTTCAGATGAGGGGACTGGCAAGGCTATCCGACGGAGCCTTCAGAAAGTCTTCTCACTTGGCCAACATGGTCATGCTGGTCATGCAAACGGAACCACGGCACTGTCGCCCACCTCCCCTCCAAACTCTAGCATTCCGGTGAAGGAGGTTGCTGCAACCGGGTGATGTGCGTCACGCCCTTTGCGCCCCCTCATTCAATTTGCCTATGCGAGATGTTTATGCGATGTCACCATCTTGGATACCCAATTACGCAAGAATTTCATGATTTGACTGGCATCGGGACGACGTTGTGGAATTTTATGGGAATGGTCGGACTCAGTTTCCAACTGTAATGATCTGGGACGGCATTTGGAGTTACCTTGAATTTCCTTTCTCTCATCGATCGGCGGTAAAGGATACCATGATACCCCAATCATTTTTTACAAGCAGTTACGGTTTTAGGGCAAGACCGGTTCATATTCAGACGGTTTCATCGCATATTGGGGCTATGTATGGGCTATGGGCTATGGGCTATGAGCTATGGGGGCGGTCGGATGAGGGAAAGCATATGCTAGGCTGGATGGCAGTTTATACTTACATATTTGTGTGCGAGATGGGATAACCTTGATCAAATTCCTCTTCTACTCAAAAATAACTCCAGTCATTATGTGTTGAGAACGCCTTGGCTATAAATGTCTGTGCTGTATGTGTATTCCGCAAACTCTGATATCTGCTAATTATATGACCTGCTGAAGCGACACATAGCACCTGGCTGCTTTCATCGATATTGGATATAATGTCATCCAACCGAAATAGCTTCTACAAACAAAACCAGCATAACAATGTATCAACGTCTACAATATGTGTCTCTGACCGCTTCTGCAACCCACGTGCCTCTTGAACATGCATGCTTCTCTATACCTTTACATTCCTGTCACCCTCATCGCCCCATATCCCACCGTCACAACAACGACGAGCGTCATGAGACTGGCCGGGACGCCACGGCTGATGAAGTGCTTTACTTGCAGATACCGTTGACCAGTAGGGTCCTCCTTCATAATGGCAGCTATTCGAAGGTATCAGCAGGTTGTTCAGACGGAGGGAGATAATTTGCAACTTACTCATATTCGGGAATCCACTCGTAGGAAGCCCCATAGCGGCACTGCACATCAGGACGCCGCCCATAACGAGTAGGTTGGGGTGCTGCTCATCCTCGAGCCTCTTTCCGACGTCAAAGACAAGAGGGAGGATAATGAGCGCGGCCACGGTGTGGCTGATGAACGTGGCAATGACCAAGATCAGGCACGAGAATACCACCAGGATGGCATAGAGACTGAGCCCCTCGACGTGGATTGTGATAGCCTCAGTGGCGCTATGGAGTAGTCCGGACGAGTTGACGGCCTTGCCGAGGGACAGGCCGCCAGCGGCGAGGATGATGATAGTCCAGGGGAAGTTGTTGAAGTCTTCTTTTGTCAAGATACCGACACCAAAGAAGATGACAATAGGGATGATGGCGATGACGCCCATGTCGCCGAAGGTGGATTCGAGCTGGTGAGATGCGCACCATAGACCGATAGTGGAGATGGTAACGCCCGATACGAACCATTGAAGCCCATTGAACGGGTCACGGACCGGCCGGATAGGAACAATAGTGGTGCCTTGGCCAGGCTTGAATGTTACGAGCAGGAGGATCCAAATCAAGAAAATGGAGATTACACCAACGGGAATGACGATGAAGAACCATTGGCCCCATGTTGGCGGTGGCTCCATAATGCTGATGGCAACAACATTCTGCGGGGAGGCGATAGGGGAAAGCATCCCGCCGATATTGGAGGCGAGAGCGATACCGATAATGACGGCCTTGGACATGTCTGACCCAGACGGAAGGTTGCGCAGCATTGGCTATCAGGGGTGAGTTAGTTTATGTTTGTCATTGCCGAGAGAATGATTGCTTACCTCGATGATGCCGAAGCAAAGCACAGGAGCGGCAACATTGCTGATCAGCATGCTCGCGACCGCCGCCACGGCCATGTTGGCGAGGAGAACAGTCCTTGGTCGCGTCCCTGCTTTGCTAAGTACGAAAGTCGCTATCCTCTTGTCGATGCCGCACTTGGACAGCGCTGCCGCGAGAGTGAAGCCGCCAAGCAGCAACATGATGACAGGTGTCCACATCGCTGAGAAGACAACGGAAGTGGCATCCTTGGAGCCTAGTCTATCATGTGGCAGGTCCTTGTCGCGGAAGACCCTCAACACGACGCAAAGAAAAGGGATGATCAGAGATGTGACGAACAGGGGTATCACCTCTGTCGCCCACATAAGACTGACAAGCACCAGCAGGGCTAGGCAGTTCTGTTGTTCGGGTTTCACCATGATAGGTAATAGAAGAAGGGTAAAGAAGAGTGATAGAATGAGCATCAGATTCAGCATCGTGGTGCTGAACAGCCATGGGGGGATGGTGATCCGTCCAAATGGTGTAGTGATCGCCTTTAAGGGAATAATCAAGTCTTCATCTCCTTGAAGGCGAGTCTTCGTCGGGTCTGAATCAATCCCAAGCAGGGTGTGGCCTAAGCTGGCAGCCTCGGCACGTCGCTCGAGACCGATGAGATCTCTCCAGACCGTGTTTCGTTCCCATACAACGTGCTCTCGCAGGTGTGAACGGAGGTCTCGCTTTGCCAGCTCCTCGTCACCGCTGGTTATAATGGCCGTGTAGGCCTTCACCATCTTGAAGATGCTATCTTCCAAGGTCTTGGCTGCCTCCTCCCCGAAAGGATAGGCGGTCGCGACGGTGGTATCCATATACTTGGGTCGCAGCTGGCGGTCAACAATTTTGTCGAATTTCTTGAGGACTTTGCTGAACCCTGTCTTGTTCAGCTGGACATAGGACTTGAGCTCGCAGAGCTGGACGTAAAGCGTAATGATGCGCTTCTTCAGCATAATGCCCGAAGAAAACGCGGCCGCCTGTTCGGCGTAGTCATCGTAAGTAACGCTGTATCGCCGCAGTGACCGTGTCATGTCGGTAGAAGCCGTCATATCGGTTGATGCAAACATGTGACTGGGAATAGACCTGCGCCTCCCGAAGCTAGAGCTCCTCCTCCTCTTGGTAAGGCCGGTGGTCTCATCGCCCTCGTCTTCACTATCTTCCACTCCGTCGTCTGTGGATTGGTGGCCCCGAGAGCTCCGACTCTGTGGCCGCGCGGCGCGGGGCCTCTCGCTAGAGCGCGTAGGCGGTCGCAGCTCGTCGGCTGTCGAAGGATCTGCCTCAAAGTCGCCAACATCGTGTAGGAGAAGATGCACCTCGTCAATCAGCTCCTTCTCCTTGACAACATAGAAAGACGATATCTTCTCCAGTTCCACATCGAGGGCGCGGGCGAACACCGTTTCGGGGTCATCCTGGATCAGGGGGCGCGACTCTGTATCGTGTGTGGCTGGCAGATGGACGGCCTTCTCGAGCTGGTATATTCTGGAGGCATTGTCAGCGTAAGGGAACGACGAGAAGAGATCAGGAGGCGTAGTGTTGCGCTTACAGCTTCTTGAGGTTGCTGTATGCGATATAGTGGCTGCTCCAGTCAGGAACAGCATTGAACTGCAAACTGTGTGAGAACTTCATCTCGTCTTGTTGCTCGAGCCAGCGGCGTTTCGCGACCCTCTTGGCCTTGTATCTGCGCTCGCGCTCGCGTTCTGAAGCTTTATGGGGGTATGCGACGAGTTCGAACTCGGCTTGGTCGGCTGCGGGCGATGCGTTCCTGCTGCTCCCTCCCCTATCCAGAGTATGCTCAGGGCCTTTTGTTCGGCGAGAGGAGGGGCCTCGAGGGTGAGTCGAAGGCGTAATGGTTGCAGTTTGTGGCCTTGCGGCAAGGGCGGACTATGCAGTCTCCAATTCTCTTGTCGGGTTGAGGCTGCAGTGACTTCCTTGGAAGCACCCTAGTAATCCGGACCCCACCACGTGGGCTGGGAAGCGATAACGTGACAACCCGAAATACGCGCTATCCTATCATGAATGAATTCTAAACTACCCACTCCGTCGATGATTCCCGTTTTTGTTGTACTTGAAACTGGCCAGAACTTTTGCCGGAGCGACTTCTATTTATTATGACAGATTCAGGTCGGTTAAGTCCTAATCTGCAGAACAGTGTGTTGCCGAGACTTCATGTGTCATGTTACGTAACCCGGTATCATCGTGGCGCATCTCCCAGACTTGGAGGGCAACTAGCCAGGTTCCTGGGGCTAAATTACTTGGAGCCATGAATAACACATTGGCATGAACAATCTTCGACCACGACCAGAGCAATCCGCCGCGCTTGCCTCACCTTGTTGATGGCGAATGTGGTGTTGATTGAATTCAAGGATTCATTCTTGCCCGTTCAATCTCCGTCCCACTTGCTTCTCACGTCTGGCACTCATATAAAGTACTCAACTCATAGTGTAGATGGGATGTGAGGTCAGGTCAGCCTCAGTCACAGACACATTGAGGTCACACAGGCGAACTGGCTGGCCGAGTTCCTCATGCGAATCTTACATGTAGCTCCAGAGGATCTGCCTCGCCCACAACTGCCTGGGGAAAGGACCCAAAAAGAGAAAGGCGTGTCACAAAAACATACAACACCGGGGATTCGCTGGTCGTCACCGACCCAACTACTAGTCCGGCCCTCACTGGTTTATCGATGGGAGAGCGGACGGGATCCCGAGTTCTCCAATGGGTATGATCGTATGTAGAGGTTTGTCGCCACGAAGCCTACCAATATCTCCGTTCCCAGCTCTGGGGGCTGAGTCAGAACCGAAACGAAGACCTACAACAAGTCTAGACGCAATTCGATATTAACTGGCTGGAGCGCCTGAAGGAATTGCCTATTCCTTCTCGCTGCCCATTGATTGACAGAACCCATCGCCTCATTAGATCTTGTCTGTTCCTGGCTGAAGTCTTGAACTCTAGGGTCCCCCTTGGCAGATGTCCCGTGCCCTTTCGCTGAGTATGCCTGAACTTGGACTCTTTGGCCCGGCGATCTTATTAGATGAGAGATAGCGTATCTCCACAAGCGAGCAGACCGAAACGGTGCAGAGAGCAAGCTGCCATGCTAGTAATAAGCATGTTTGGGATTCTCATCCTCACTCAGTCCGTGGACTTGGGACCTAAGAAAAGCGAATATACCTAGTCAGTGTGCTTGTTGACATCGAATTCCAGACTTTGACTTTAAATGTTTCAACTTCTGCAGTTAGTTTGTGGGATTTGGTCGTATTTGTTTTCACGCCAAGAGGTCTGCAACTTTCGTGATCGGTCGCTGGCAGAACGTTGGTGAGATTAAACGACGAGAACCTTGATGGCTGGACAAATGTATGCTCACTCGCACCCCAAGCACAAGCTCAAGTTTATTTGCTTTTCTTTTGCATATACCTAGAATCACGCCAATTTAGTATTATCATTTTTTGGTTTCTATTTGGTGACTACCTGGAAAGTATGGTGTACAATCTGAAAGTTCATCGCTGGAGCCAGCTCCCCGTCAGGTATCAGCATGACCCAACCCTAACCCTACCTCGCAAGCGCCTCGGCCCCACCCTTTCATCGGGTGCGCCTGACCACTGCTGCCAATGCCGTCATTCGCGAGAGTGGCATCCACGTCGCTGTCGCCAAAGCTCGCTCCATCAAGCCCGCCGCATCCCACCGATGATTTTCCGACTGTGTCCGCCACAACTCTGATGCATTCAGAGTCGCGATAAACACCTGCACACCCCGGGGCTGGGCGTCGCCATGCTGTCCGCATTCACAGCTCGACCCATCATCGAGCTTAGGCAGCGGGACAAATCCAAGATCGAGTCCATTCTTGCCTATGGCGATCGCGTCTTTGTGGGCGTTAACACAGGTGCCCTTCGGATCTACCGCCTGAACGATCTCCCCGACCCTACCCCGAACCCTACCAAGCCCGTCAATGGGGACTCGTCCCTTTCCCCGTCCCAAGCAGACACCTCGAAGACCTCGGAATCGGCCTCCACCCATGCCGTTTCCCAGGATAGCCAGCCCGCGCCTCCGGCACCGGCCGGCGAGCCTGCGATCAAACCTACCGACCTTCTCCGCGAGGTTGAGAGGTTCTCCAAGGGGGCTGTCGAGCAGCTTGCTAGAATAAAAGAGGCCAACACCCTGGTGTCCTTGTCCAACTACACCATCTCCCTCCATGACTTGAACACCTTCGAGCCGATCGAGGCGCCCCTCGCCCGAACAAAGGGGGCGTCAGCCTTTGCTGTGACAAGCAACATCCTCAAGGATCCCATGTCGAACATCCCCGAAATTATTTCCCGATTGGCTGTCGCCGTGAAGCGCCGTCTACTGCTCTGGTCGTGGCACGATGGCGAGCTGTCGCAGGACGTCACTGAGATTGTGCTGGCTGAGGCAATCCGGACAATTACATGGGCGAACGCTACGAAGGTCGTATGCGGCATGAACGGCGGCTATGTAATGGTCGACGTCGAGACAGCCGGTGTTGAGGATATCATGGGCCCGGGCACCATCGGAGGGGTGGCTGGCAGCGCAGCGAGGTTCGGTGCGGTCAGTGCCGCTGGTATGGGTTATATGGTATTAGGTGGCTCTACACCGAAGCCGCTATCGACAAAGCTCGGTGAGGGGGAGCTGCTTCTTGCAAAGGACATCAACACCCTGTTTATTGATGATTCGGGAAAGGCTATTGAGAAGCGCCAGGTCCCATGGCAGTCCGCGCCAGATGGGATCGGGTATAGCTATCCTTACATGCTGGCGTTGCAGCCTCCGACGAAAGGGAGCTTGGAAGTACGGAATCCTGAGACTTTGAGCCTTTTGCAGACGATAAATCTGCCTGCTGCTGCCGCTCTTCACTTCCCCCCGCCTACCCTTAGCTTGGGACATACCGGCAAGGGATTTTATGTTTTGAGTGAGCGAGCCGTTTGGAAGATGGATGCTACCGACTATGACTCCCAGATCGAGGAGCTGATTGAGAGCCGGAAGTTCGACGAGGCAATCAGTATTCTGGGTATGCTTGAGGACGCACTACTGAAGAATAAGACTCAGACGATACGCGAGGTCAAGATGCTGAAGGCTGAGCTGCTGTTCAGCCAGAAGAGATATCGCGAGTCGATGGATCTATTCAACGAAGACGAAGTGCACGCCACTCCGGAGCGTGTGCTGAAGCTTTTCCCAAGAATTATCGCTGGCGATCTCGCTGGCGTGGAGGAGGACAAGGACAAGGACAGCGACTCTGATCACGAAGAACATAACGGCAAGACGAATGGCGATATAGTGACGAAAACGGAGGCTGCGATCGAACCGCAAGTTGCGTCCCCTCCAAAGGCCGGAGGGTTTACCAAGTATCTCATGGGTCATCGCAAACTCAACCCAGAAACAGCATCGATCGCGTCCACAAGAAAGGCATCGGATACCGAGGATACTGCCAGTATCAAGGGGGGGAAGACGGGCGACGATCAGGCCCATGAGGAGAAAGACCTCATGGCGGCTGTGCAGGAGTTGAGTGGCTATCTAGTCGGCGCAAGAACGAGGCTTCAGCGGTTGATTGATCCGGCAACTGGAAAGCTGAGGCCGACAAAGACACAAAGTGGTTCCCCCGAGGAAGCATTCAAGACGCTGTTAACCTCATCCAGGGAGGAGAGCGACGAGCAGCTCGAAAAGGAGCTCCAGACCACGTTCAAGATTCTTGATACCGCCCTGTTCCGCACCTACATGTACTCTCGCCCGACGCTGGCAAGCTCCTTATTCCGCATACCCAACTTCTGCGACCCAGAAGTGGTCAATGAGAGACTAGTGGAGCACAACCGCTTCACGGAGCTGGTCGACTTTTTCTACGGGAAGAAGCTGCACAAGCAGGCTCTCGAGTTGTTGCGGCGGTTCGGGTCTCATGACGAACCCGATGAGGCTGCACCTTCGTTGCACGGCCCGCAGCGGACTGTTGCGTATCTCCAAGGATTGCCGCCAGATATGATCGACGTCATCCTGGAGTTCTCCGACTGGACGCTGAGGAAAGACCCCAAACTAGCCATGGACGTATTCTTAGCCGACTCAGAAAATGCGGAGACTCTGCCTCGAGAGAAGGTTGTCCAGTTTTTAGGGGGTATCGATGTGTCGCTTGAGATACAGTACCTGGAACATATCATTATGGAGCTCAACGACATGACCCCGGATTTCCACAACCGATTGGTAGAGCTACTTATCATGCGGCTCAAGGAGATGGAGCAAGGAGACGAGTGGGATAAACTGATGGAGAGGTTGCTGCGCTTCTTGATGCAGACATGGCACGGCAGTCGACAGTACCGCCTACTTACAGCCTTTGACTTGATCCCGAAGACAGGTCAGTATTGGCTTTGGTGTGCTGAGGAATTTGATGGCTAACATGTTTGGTACCAGACCCCCGGTTTTACGAGGCACAGGCTATTGTGCTGAGCAACATGGGCAGTCATAAACAAGCCTTGGAGATTTACGTCTTCAAGATGCAAGACTACGCGAAAGCTGAAGAGTATGTGTCCACAATAGCAGGCAAGTCATTGTGCATGTTGACGAGATTATTAGGTATTGCAACCGAGTCCACATGGCACAAGATTCTCACGCGGCTTCGCCATCGCAAACAACCCCCGGGGGCACTGAGGACCCAGAAGACGCAAAACCCTCCATCTATCACACCCTTTTATCCCTCTACCTCACTCCGCCGCCTCCCCACTCAGCCAACCTCGGCCCGGCACTTGATCTACTATCTAAACACGGCTCCCGTCTGCCAGCAAGGTCCACCCTTTCCCTCGTTCCCGACTCACTACCCGTGGCGGAACTCGAGTCATACTTCCGCGGCCGCATGCGCAGTGCCAACAGCGTCGTTAATGAGACGCGCGTGGTTGCCGGTTTGCGGAACGGATTCGTAGCCAGCCAGGCCCTCCTGCTGCTCGGTGACGGTGCTCCTGGCGGCCAAGGGGGCAGAAACAGGCGAGTGGTCGTCACCGAAGAGCGTGTCTGTGGTGGGTGTCACAAGCGACTTGGCAGGAGCGTCGTCGCTGTGATGCCGGACAATTCAGTGGTACATTATGGCTGTTTGAATAGGGCCAAGACTGGCGAAGCGGGAAGTTCGTACAAGTCTGCGCAGGTGGGCGCCTGGGGACGGAGTGGCGGAATAAAGAGCTAAGGAGACGTCACCTCCGTAGGCGTAGTTTTGGATTTGGTGATGCATGTCGCGTTTGTGTGGTGCAATAGCAGGCGGTTGACAACTAGAATAAATACCCCCTTGTACGAATAGACTGAGGTGGCTTGAAACGGCCTAGCTGATGATTCTCTAGTCCTCCTCTTCCTGCATCTCCTCGCCGTAGTTCTCCTCCTCCTTGGAATCGACGATGACGCCGCCGGTGGCCTGCGAGGCCTTGAGGTTGTCTTGCTCCATCAGTTCGGTGAGCTTCTTGTTGACCTGGTCCTGCACGGTGAGCACCGAGGCACGCAGGCGCTTGAGGTATTCGCTCTTGCTTTCCACTGGCGAGCCTGTGGTGAAGGGGGCGCTGAGTGGCGAGCTGATGGTGAAGGGCTCGTTGCCAGTGGTGGATGCATATGTTGCTGAGAGGATGAAGGGCTGCTCCCCTGCTTCGGGCTGGTTGGGTTGGTCAGGCATTTTGAGGTGTGAGTTTGCCGCTTTTGTTTTTGAGAAAAAAGCGGGCGCCCGCAGCGATGATGCGGATTATTGGTAGCCCTAGTCTTGGGGCTGTCCGTCCCAAATGCCAGAAAGTTGTGATTTGTGAGTTTATTGCGCTATGCTGGGTTTATGGTGAGATGTATTTTCTAGATGATGAGTTTTGTTGGTATGGATCGGTATGAGCGGGAGCGTCGCGGGGTGGCCGGCCGCCCCACCACCGCCATGCAGCAGGGGGGGTCATGTCGAGGCGGGATTTGGTTCGTGCCGGAGGGCAAAAGAAAGCATCACAACATTGATGTCCTCACAACACGGTCGCCTGAATCGGTCCTCCTATATTGCCTCTTTTTCTGTTGCAGCGACTATCTGTCCTCGATGCCCGGCTAGAGCGCCTCGCAGGCCCGCAAACACCGCGATGTGATTTCGAAACACGCAAGGACGATGCAGCCGACAAGACCCACGCCGAGAGCCCCCGGGAGCTTCTCGCCCCTGCCCGGTGCGCCGGGCCCCGACATGTCTCGTCCAAGACTGCGACGCCTAGAGTCATCGTCGAGCGAGGACACGGCGCCATTGAATCTCAACTTGAACATTGCGAAGGCTCGCGCCGCCGCCTCCACGCCCCAGGGGCAAACACCCTCCCCAGCGACCCCGATCTACGCCAGTTTCACATCCCACAGCAACGGCAGCTCGACCAGCCTGCACAATAACTTCTCGCGCCCGACGCTGTCAACCGCCCTGTCGGCAGCCCGATCTGTTGTCGGTACCCATTCGCCGAACGATACGTCGTCGCGCAACGGACCCTCGCCACTGACTCTCCCTCCGACCTCTGCCATCTCCCCATCCTCGTCGACGTTTCGCGGCCACTCGCGGAAGAACTCACAGAACGCCGGCGTTTTCGAACCGACCCTCCCCTCCACAAGCACGTCGAACCTCTCCCACGTCGGCATGGCGCAATCCTCGCCGAAGCTCGCCCCTGCCCAGGCGCAGCGTCGCGAGATGTCGGCGAGCCAGATCGCTGCGCAGGCGGCCGTCATGCAACACCAGCAAGCCCAACAGCAGCAGGTTCAGCAGGTTCAAATACAGCTCCAACATGCGCGCCAGAGGTCGCAGACGGTTCCAGCGCCTGGGGCAGAATACGAGCAGCCGTCTGTTATGAATAAGCGCACGAGCGGAGGATCAGGGCCATTGAGCCCTCCGATGTTGAGCCTAACAGAAGCGAGCGCTCCCAGGGAGAGTGGGTTTGGAAATCAAGGGTATCACAACGGCCTGGTGGGTAACCATACCCTCGCTGCGACGGCAGCAGCAAACATGGTCTTTCCAAGATCTGGGCAGTCATCACCAGGCCTTCCCTCGCAATCATCAGTCTCATCATCTTCATCAATGCCACCGCCGGCTTTGCCGCCCCCGGTGCCGGAGAAGCCGGCCAAGACGGAGAAATCAAAGGTGAAGCTGTTCTCACGGCCCGCCATGAAGATTGGCGTGAAGGGCGATCCAAAAGACAAACCGCTCCCCAGCCCAGCGAAGATTGGGCACCCGTTCGCGAACCTCCAGCGTGGGAATTTTAGCACAACCAGCCTGGACTCTTCGGCGCAATCATTTTATAGTCTTCAGAACTCCTCAACCGCGACGATACGACCGGTTGACACGCCAGCTGTTGAAAAAGAGGGCAAGGAGAAAGAAAAGAAGCACCACTTTTTATCGCGCCAGAAGCACAAGCTCAAGGAAGAATACCATCTTCCACTATCATCGGCCTCGAGCAACTCGAGGCCCACTGACCCGCACGCTCCGAGCAGTCTTTACAACTTCAATCTACCACCAAGCCCGGGGCCGAATAGCACCAGCTTCAAGAGCATGTCCGGTCTTGACTTGCGTCATGGTGGGCGTGCTCTGCGCGAGAAGAAAAGAGAGGAGAGACTGTTCGACGATGCAGCATCCACTATCGTGGGCAGCGAATGGCCGGGCCCAAGCAGCGTCAGCTCTACATCTGGACCGTTGGCCCCATCAGTGTACCACGAACCCTTCGACAGCGCGAAGTTCGGGTTGAACAACATGACACTAGACGACGCCTGGCCGTTCTTGAAGGCAAAGCTTCTGGTTGTGTTCGAGGCTGAAGACTTGCGTCTCCCCGTGGAGGACTTGAATCGCATTGTGTCGATGCATATCCAGTACTGCATTGCCCGCAGGAGTCCAACTTTTATTGTGGATGACCTGAGGGAGCTGCTGGCCACTGGGTTCGCGAGCCTTGATCAGACTCTGCGTAAAACACCCGAAGACAGGTTGATTCCGTCTCTTGTTGAACTATGGATGTTTACCTTTACTGGTATTTTGCCATATCTTCAAGCTGTCTTTCTACCCTTGGATCTGGAATTCTCAGGAAGCGGGTCGCTCATGACTCCTGAGCAAGCGCGCGACTTTTGGGGAGGTATTCCATCTACCAACTCGCCCAGCGAGACCCCTTCAAGTCTGGGCTCTACTCATAACTACGGACCCGGCGTCAATGTCTCGCCGGCGTCTTCTGTTCTCGAGGTGCGGCGCCTCATATTGCTGGCCTTCCGAGACATCGTTATCTTGCCACGCTATGAAACCCTTAAAGCCATGTTTTCACGATTATCACTCGAGTTTCTCCCTCAATCACTCGCCTCAATGGCCCTAGCATCGCCCGTCGCTATTCCATCACCAATGTTCAACAGCCAAGTCCAAGGACAGTATCAGCAGCTCTTCTCTACCTCCCCAGCCGAGTCATCCCAGGGTTCTTTCAGCCTCAACAACGTTAGCGGCACCCCAGGCGGCTACCCACGCCCAAACACCGCCATGTCAATGGACCCGTCTGTATCAAGCTTCCACAGCGCCGGCAGCACACTCCTCGGCGACGTCCCCGGCAGCGGAAATCGCAGCCGTGCTATTAGTAACGTCAGCTACGGCAGTGACAACACGCGCCCCTACACACCCAACAGCCTCTACGCGCTGGGTGCCTCCGTGCCAAGTTTCAGCACCAACAACCCATCCGGCAGCAACGCCGGCGGTGCAAGCAGTGGCAGTATCCGCGAGCAGAACGTCGAGGGCTCCAAACAGGTCACTGAGATGGTCGGCCGAATGCTACAATGCATGAGCGTCTTGGCCTCAGTGGGACACGTCCCCGGCTCAGCTCCCACTGCTACATCTGCCGGCGGAGGCGCCGTCTCCACGGCAGGCGGCGACGAAGGCAACCAGATGATCGAGGAGCTTAACAAGCTTCTGAAGCTGAACTGGCTCGGCCGCGGTCGCACGGGGCGAAATAGGCGAGGTATCGTCGGCGGACGTGTCAAGCGAGGGGGGATGCTGCCCCCGCCTCTGATGGCCGGGCTTTCGACTACGTCGTCGAGCACCGGCGGTGTTGGGATTGGCATTGGAATTGGCGGGCCGGGCTCATCTTCAGCATCCGTGAGGGAAGAGAATAGGTAGCAGCACTATGTCTGGGTTGTGTATCAGTGCTCTGCTTGGTTTTGGTTGGTACTGTATTATCCTCCAGGTTTTCTTTTTGCCACTGTTGGGAGCTGGGCTGGATGGGATATATTGAGAGGATTCATGGACGACTGGTCTGGTGTTGGGTTTGTTTATTGTACTTCATGATGGGCGGGCAAAAGGATGATTGTTTCAGGCGCAAGAGCTTGTATTTTGTTTTGATGACTGGCGTTTATAGCGGCAAGGAATACATGATATCGCAAACAAAGATGACGTTGTCGTGGGCGGAAGAAAGAAGATCATTCGAGCGTTGAGGTACGACTGAAGGTCATTCGTCTGAGTCGGCAGCTTGGGCTCCATGTTGGGGACTAGGGGTTCGGCACATTGGTACACCTGCAGGGGGGTTATTCTTCGAAGACAAGACATCACTGGAACAACAAATGCAACGGCAAGAGATTGAGGCAAATTATTGAATTTCTATCATAGCATGTGCAGAAGTTGAGGACCTGTTCTTGCTGTTAGCAGCTGGTTCATTTTGCATAATGAAGTGGCAATGTGTGTAAATGATCCAAATCAGACATCCAAGGAAGGTATTCTCCGTCATTTGTCCCAAGAATAGGCTCTGATGGGACTCAAGTGGAAACTGCGAATGTAGGAAAAAGTTTCATCATAGAGGATCGGGGGGTGTTGTGCTGCGAAGAGATCATGACTAACCTGAAGGAGCATGGGAAGCTTGCGAGGCTGCGCATGTGAGTAAGGAAAGAAACGAGCTTTAAATGCGTTTGCCAACAAGTGGCTAACACAGCTCTGAGCAAGGTTTTTGGTGGCTGAAGTGACATCTGTTGAGAGGTTTGTTAGCGATGTGCCACACCAAGGCAAACGCGCCAGCAAAAAAGCACAGGCTTCATCACAGTGATGATGTTCCGCTTCGTCAGACAGAAATACTGGCAAGTAGCAGGCTCCATCCCGTAGGAACAGAGCCCGACAAACGAGTTTCGCTCATGATCGAATCGGGTAGGAAAAGAAGACATGTTCAAATGGTTGTCATCATCCAGAGGCGGAACGAGCCAGGGAAAGTGTGAGTGCGTTGTAGAGAGAAAACTGCTTACCCGTTGTGATGCCACGTGCTGTGAGTGGCTCTGCGCTGTCATTTCAACTTCCGTTTGCGACGCCGTGGCCGAGCAAACCAAGGAGAACAGGGATCGAATTAGACAACTTCAGTAGATCCTTGGATTGCCCGGTCGCGGGGAGCCAAAGGAGAGTTGGGAAAGCATGCAGAGCGTGATGGTTGTTGTTAGGAATGGGAAGAGAAGCAGCTGTTGCGGCTCTTAAATACTTGAAGATCTTGGTATCGATAAGAAATGAAAATTTGGGGTGGATACAGCTCCACAGCCTCTTCGCCTGAGGCATCAACTCATGTCTTTCCCACCTTTCAACCACCGAGCCAAAAGACGGGGTCTCTCCTCTCCGTGCGAAACTGCGATATCGTAATCTTCGCACAGTTAAGCGACGGAACGGCAAGCCATGGGCTTACCATATTACAGGCCTTGACTACATCGTGATATGCCTCTTCAGAATGCAAAAATTCATTCTCAGAATTCAAAAAGGCCTTTTCAAAACGTAGGTAGTTCCTTTCGGAATGGGAGATGGCCTGCCGTGGCCAAAAGCATTGGTGGCGGTCGTAGCAGTAAGAAGGCATCTTTCGCACTGGCTCAAAACCCGGGCCGGAACAACTTACTCCCTTTTACGGGCGCCGCCAGGATTTGCAGTGGGTCAGGCGTGTCGATCAAGCAGGAGGCGACCCCCCGTGAGAAAGGGGATTTCGCAACCACCCGATCCATGCCATGTCGCTGAGGTGAAAAGCTTGGGGCCTAGGACCGGTTTTCTTCATTCCCTTTCTAAGCGCATCCAGAGCCCGTGTTGTTGCACAGGCTTGTTCAGCCCTGGCAATAACCAGGACGGCGGCAATATTTTCAATAGGGCAACTCTTCGCTCGCTCTCCCCCCAGTCACTGGGCTCTCGCCTCCAAGTCCCAACCCCGTCCCAAAACTCCACAGTCCACAATCCACCACCTCGGACCACGACACGTCGCCGCCGCAGCATCACCCTCCTGTCGCCTAGGCCACGCCTCACAAATCGTCCGCCTGACGCTCCGCTCTGCTGCATGGCTGCAGTATAATTAATTTTGTGTGTATTACTGATTCTTGGCGTTGCTCTTGTCTCCGGGTTTCTCTTCCTTCAGCCCGCCTGGCCATTTCCTCCGCTTGTCGCGCGACAATCCGACCCCCCAGCGACATCGGGCTCGACGCGGCAATCGCATTCGCTTTTCTGTTTCGCGACATCCACACACACGACATCCTGCCTCTCGAATCCCGCCTGCGAGTTTTCTCGCACGCGTGCGCGCGCTCCGCGTCCTCCCACCCGCTAGCCCTCTGCGGCATCTAGAAAGTCGCGACAAACGCCAAGCTTCGCATGCGATAACGCGGAGGAGGTCACGTCGATATCCACGCCGTGGATAATCGACCGCCCCGGAGATGATGGCTAGCTTGGGCCCGTCCTTTCCGCCGCATCCCGGCGGAATGCAGCAACACCCGGGCGCCCCGCCCGGCCACCCCATGGCTCAAGGCATGGCTCACAACCCGAGTCAGCCCGGCGGCGCCCCCGGAATGCCGCAACACCTAGTAGGGCATATGGGGGTGTCGCAACCAGGGCCTCAGATCAACCCTGCCGCCCTCATGGGGGGTGGCATGCCACCAGGTGCTGGCAACCCGAATGCCCACGCCATGCAGCACCTGAACCCAGCGCAAGCCCAGATGTTCCATCAGCAACACATGTGTACGTCCTCTGGTCCTGCTATAGCCGATCCCCTGGATCTCGCAGAGTGTACTAACTCTGGTAACCAGTCCCGAACTCGCCGGCAATGCAGCAGCAGATGCAACAACAGAGGCTTCAGCACCTACAACAGCAGCAACAGGCGCGGCAGGCCCTTATGGCCTCCCAGGTGGCATATCAGAACATGAACATGCCCATTGGCATACCAATGAGCGGCATGAACCCTTCCCAGGCTGCGCAGTATGCAGCAATTAGGAGTGGCCGAGTGCCGGTACATATTCCCCCCCATCTCCACCAGGCGCATCTCGCTCAACAACAGCAGGGTCAAAACATGAACGTAAGCCAAACCTTGGCCGCATTGCGAATTGCGATGCGACACGCTCGTAGGTTTTTGTTGTAGTCATGTGCTAACTTGATTGTTATAGGCGAACATGGTTGCGCAGCAAATTGCAATGCAGCAGCAGCAGCAGATCCAGATGGGCCAGCAAGGGGGGAATCCCAACCAGCACCCCATGAACACCCAGCACCTCAATATGCAGCAAGCCCAGCAGCTCGCGGCCATGCAGGCCCAGCAGCAGGCCCAGCAGCAGGCCCAACAGCAGGCCCAAGCTCAAGCTCAAGCTCAGCAGCAACAGGCCCAACAGCAGGCTCAACAGCAGCAGCAACAACAGCAGCAGCAGCAACAACATCAGCAGCAGCAGCAACAGGCCCAGCAGCAACAGCAACAGGCCCAGCAACAGCAGCAGCAGCAACAA